>ERZ887849.1874-NODE-1874-length-18300-cov-65.573965_pt1 | contig 18300 bp, 17 predicted proteins | sample MGYA00521267_ERZ887849 | MGnify/ENA primary metagenome ERZ887849 (study PRJEB32303, sample SAMEA104408601) | aquatic metagenome | biome: Brackish water; feature: Pelagic; material: water | place: Baltic Sea | collected 2014-06-06T16:11:00 | depth 2,863 m ... | reverse complement strand
TTGTTGCTCGTCATCTATCAAGGATATTACATTAGAGTTTTCTGGTTGTTGTTCTACGGGCTCTTCTTCTACCGTTTCTTCTTCTACGGGCTCTTCTTCTACGGCCTTTTGTTTTTCCATATATGCATCAAAACTCGGGTTAGGATATGACATATTCAGGGCTTCAATTGGTTCTCTCAAATAGTTATACCCAAACGATTCCATGTTCTCGAATGACGGCATTTCGCGGACCTTTCCATATTTAGTTGTTATATTGGTATCCTTTTTCATCAATCGGTCAATTATAAAATCATATGTGCTTTTTTGATAACTACCGATATCATTTAAATAAACATCTATGTGCGTAATTGGTGCATCGATAGACTTCCCGTTCATCTGGATTGTTGGGTATTCTCCGTCAACAAGTGTTTTAGATTCATCAAACATTTTCGGATGAATACGATACGGAAATGTATATGGGTTCTCGCCTCTTACATATGAAATATAACCTGTTAATTTACGAACAATAAGTTCGCGACCGGCTTCGAGTTGATTTCCATCTTTGTCCGCCCGCACGGGTTGAAACTCTCCGGTTTTATCAAATACATCGCTCTCTTTGATTACACTGCGGTTGTCTACTGTATTTAGCAAATTGGTTATCCATATTATTTCTTTGTAACTATTGAACATTGGTGTTGCCGAAAGTAATAACAAGCGCATATTGTTTGCATACTTCGCAATTTTCATTAGCATATTCGCGGTTTTCTTACTTTCTTTGTTATCTTGCATAATACGTATGTTATGCACCTCATCGACAACTATCAGTCTACCATTAAACAGCCCCTTTATTTTGGCAATTTCGTTACTTTTATTACTACCGACCACATCGGATATTTGTATTTTACGTTTCACATAATTTGCAAACTCACCGTAACCCATGAACATGTAATTTTGTTTTATTACAGCATTGATTTGTGATACTAGTTTGTTTCGCGTAATATTTCGGTATTGTACAGGATTTATTTCCGAAAGCAAAGCGTTCCCAATGCATGTATTCAAGGACCAAACACCATTAATTTGTTTCAATTTACGTTCATCAAATAATTGCATTTTAAAGTTAGCTTGAACGTTTGGCGATGCAATAATAATGATGCGCTTCTTTAATCCGATATTGGCCATATACTGACGCATTTCTTCTGATATACCTATGGCACTGCATGTTTTACCAGTTCCCAACCCATGATATAACAGTAATGCATTGTATGGTGTCTGGTAAGATAAGAAATTGCGGACAAACAACTGGTGTGGTGTTAACTCAAACTCGGAATTGCACATCTTATCGGCTTGTTCTCGGATATCATAAATATTACCGTCATATTGTGTATCTTGAAATTGTTTATGTGTCGCGAGCTTTGCATTGAACATGGGATCGTCTAATTCCGGATATAAAAAGTCATATGTAGTTTGTGTTCCGAAACCTTCTCTATTTATCAATTCTTTATTTCGCAAAAAACTGTTATGTTCTTTGCTATTCTTATCAAATGGTTCTGAACCGATTCTGTCTTGTAATTTGACTAACTCTTGTTCTAAATCCAGTATTGGAGCAGCTTCTTCTTGTTCTGGTTCCTTGGTTTCTTGCACTGCAGCGTCTTCGTCCGGTTCTTCTTCTTGTTCTTGTTCTTGTTCTTGTTCCTTGGTTTCTTGCACTGCAGCGTCTTCATCGGGTTCTTGTGCTTGTTCTGGTTCCTTGGTTTCTTGTACGGCAACGTCTTCATCGGGTTCTTGTGCTTGTTCTGGTACTGGTTCCTTGGTTTCTTGCACAGCGACATCTTCGATCCCCTCTTCAATTATAGTATTACGCGGAACTCCGAGCACTATAGGTATTTCCTGGTTTCGCGCTCGAATAATATCCTCCAAATCAAGTATACGAATTATCAATTCATCTTTGAGATCACCAACGGAAGTTTTTTCAAACTCAATCTTGTTGTTTATAACATTTTTTAAAACTTCATAAACGTGGGATTTTAATTTAGGCCCGGTAAACTTCTTTAAAAAACGAATATAACTAATATGTTTTTCATACATACTGATATTGCTTTGAAACTTTTTTCGTTTTCCATGAATTGTTAATATTTCAGTCATGACACCCCTCCTCAATATGAGTTTAGTTTGGAAGAAACATTTCTTGTCAGTTGAACACCGCAAACCAGCAGGACAACTGGGTGGATTACATGAAATATCTGTAGTTTCACCTATGATTATTTCCGACTTATTTGGCATACTTTTTGCAGGTTGAGCAGACACATTGTCTTCAGTCGGAGCATTATTTTCTTCTGTTGCCTTTTCTTGTTCTTCTTCGCGACGATTATTCATTTCTATACAAATTATCAAACTAATTAGCATTTTTTTGGGTTTATTCATCAAACCCACTCGCGTATTTTTCATATTCTCAATTATTTGAAGTAATTGCGACATTTTTTTTGAGTCAAGTTCTTTCGCTCTTACTTGTTGGTCTTCAGGGATGGGGTCTAACCCGGAACAGCCGTATCGGTTTACAATAGGGTTGGTCTCTACTTTTCTAGTAGTATTGTTTCCACCCTTTAACCCACGTTTTAGTCCACGTTTACGTGTTTTAGTTCGCATAGTGTAATTAAAATATATACAGATTTTTTAGTTACACATTATTCGTAATTGGTTCAAAACTGAATCAATGGTAAGCAATGAACGGTTCTATGTATTTTTGTTAGCATTCTAAGTTTTTCTAAATTATACGGACGTATTGTATTAATGCATTCGTCATATGAAAACCAACGCATATCTTTCACTTCGGTTGTATCATAATTATTTGTATATTTGCTGTTATCATTGTCCATATAAGCCAAATAATACTTGTGTTTGTATGATTTATAATTTGAACCAGTAAATGTTTCTTCGTACGGATAAATATTTCGAATGTTATGGAACATGGACGGTTCCAGTCCGGTTTCTTCACAAAACTCGCGCATTGCACACCGATAATCGCTTTCATGTTGATTGCGTCGGCCCTTTGGAAACCCCCACTCAGCATCTTTCCAGCAAATAATATTGTTAGATTCATTTATAATGCTTTCCATATTATAATATTTATCCAGTTGATACAACCCTCGCCTTAATGTGTTGAACTTATCGCGCGAGCTGTTTTCCTCGACCTTGTATGAGCCATATTGAATTGCTCCTCCCCAGAGTTCAACCCACAAGTCATCAAAGCTACTGGTCAATAGTTTCATTCGCTCATTTATGGTCATTTGAATAAACATACTTTTGATATATTCTGGATTATGAACCGAATATTTTCCCCGCATAAAATCAATATATCCAAACGTGTCTTTGCGTTGTATTAATAAATATTGCACTTCTTTATTCACTATCCTAAATACTACTATACCTATGCTGGTAATAGGCATTTTACACTGATGGTATAAGTGACCTACTTTACCGCAATTATTACAATATTTCTCATTCATATAACTCGTAGTCTAATAAAATATATTCCATAACCTTTATATATATTCTTCTTATACAAATGAACTTTGATCCAAATGTTTGGGGTCCACATTACTGGTTTTTCCTGCATACAATTGCCGAATCATATCCAATGACACCGAACCAAGTTACAAAGCGGAAATATTACGATTTGATTACAAACTTTCCGCTCTTTATACCAAACGAAGAAATCGGAAACAACTTCAGTAAAATGATTGATAAATATCCAGTAACCCCGTATTTAGATTGTCGCGAATCGTTTGTCAGATGGGTTCACTTTATACATAACAAAGTAAATATTTTTATCGGAAAAGAAGAAGTCTCTATGGCGGTTGCGTTGGACCAATATCGCGCACATTATAAGCCGATGGAAATATATTTAGCTGAAAAGATTAAGATGCGTAAGCACATTATATACGCCGGATTGGTCGGGCTAGTGTTGTATGGTGTTTACACGTGCTATGAATAAATGAATGAGCCAAAATATTCTAATTATACTATAACTATGCGTTTCGAAATACTATTGATTATTATTACTGGTTTTGTAATAGCCAATATATACACTGATGGTAAATATATGAAATTATTGATGTCCTGGAAAAAATATTATCAAATGGCGGGGGTGGTATTCGGCGCTTTCATGTTATATATGTTGATGAAGCGTAATCCCCTACGCGCACGTGAAATAGTGAATGCGTCAAATGAATATATCAAGTATTTGCCAGTGGACCGCAACACGTCTAGTTTTATATCTCCATTATTGGATTTTACTAGCAAACAACAACACGGCTATTTGGACGATGGAATGCATCCAGTCATTCCAATGCAGCAGAGGCAACCCGTAGCAGAAACGCGCATTATTAATTCGGGTAAAAAGTCAACGAAGCGCTCGGTAAGTGAAACGAAAAAGAAGTTCGTAGCGTCCAGACAAGATTGGAAATGCGGGGATTGTCAATCAAAACTAACTGCATGGTTTGAAGTGGATCATATTGTGCGATTAGAATACGGTGGGAGCAATCACATAGACAATCTTGTTGCACTTTGTCGCGAATGCCATGGTAAGAAAACCACGATGGAGAACCTATAGATGCGGGGTTTAGTAAATTGTATTTTATCTAATCAAATAATATACAATGTCGGAACAAAATACAAATAATACAACTGAACAGAGTAGTTTCAGTTTTTCTTCCAAAATAATGAATACAATATCATATTTGGGCGGATATAAAACATTATTAATAGTTTCGATTACACTAACAATTATGATTTTGGGATTCATATCAGTAAGCGTTGACGACCAAGCATACGGAGCAAATGCGATGAGTAATATACTTTATACAGGAGTCCCGTTTTTAATTCTTATATTGTATTTCACGTATTTATATCATAGCAACGAGAACCCAACCAAGGGTTTTGTGTACGGATACATGACAATTGCAACAATATTTTTCATTTGCACGTATTTATATTTAACCCTCTCGCCTGGTTACTTGTCTATATTTACGTTCACTATGAATATATTGACAATATTAATCGCCATTGTAGGACTGGCCATATTATCATTCATCATTGGTAGTAATTTGCGTAAGATGACTGGATGGACCGGTTTCATTATTAATTTCATTTTTTACATACCATGTATGGTGGCCAATTTCGCAAGTTATTTGGTAAAAGAGTTCCGCATGACACCACCGGCAATCGCCATTCTATTTATGGTTGAAATCGCACTGTTGCTCATATACTTTTACGCACCGACAATATTGAAGTCAGTTGATATTAGTCATGGAAAAGTAATTTTAGAAGACAGCATGTTCTTAAACAAACATCGCATAATTACATTAGGTAACGAAATACGCAAGGCGCCAGATTATGATAACATTCAAGAATTGCCCGAAGATAAACTGAAAGTAGAAAACCGGAATTATGCGGTTTCTATGTGGATATACTTGAATACCCAAGGGTCGGACTCGCATGCTTACGCAAATGAAACAAACATATTCAATTATGGTGGAGGTAAACCCCGCATCACATATAAACAAGTGATACCGGACCAAGAACCAGATTCGTTACTTGAGTTTAAGAGCGGTACATATCGCGTTTATTTCACAGATGCCGACAACGCACCCTTTTATGAACTGAACCTTCCTTATCAAAAATGGAACAATTTCGTATTCAATTATACATCTACACATGCAGATTTATTTATCAATGGTCATTTAGAAAAAACCTTTTATTTCAATAGTATTCTTCCACCAACGTATGCTATTTCCGAAAACATTGAGTTAGGTAGCGTGAATGGATTGAAAGGGGCCATATCCAACGTGAGATATTATATGGAACCTTTGACAAAACATCAAATCGCCATAGATTATAATTTGATTGCGCACAAAAAAATACCTTCTTCTAATATATAAAACATGGATTTCATTCCCATAGTATTAGGTATTGTCATTATTTTCTTATTGTATTTGTTGATTTCATTTTACAGAAGTTCTGAGACGGTTCTCACCGAAACCGCAAATCTTTCTCAAACTATACCTCCAATTGAAATTACAAACTCACCTGGTTCATCGTCGTATGCATATGGTATATGGATTTTTGTTAGCAATTGGGACAGCAACAAAACAAAAACTATATTTAAGCGCGCAAACAATTTGACCGTATCATTGGATAACGCTTCCCCAAAATTGATAGCCAAGTTCACTATGGATCCAGTTTCAGGTCGAGTTTCAGAAAAGGATGTGATAATAACTGATAACATGCCTTTACAAAAGTGGGTATATATTACCATAAGCGTTGATGGTCAATATGTTGATGGATACATTGATGGCAAATTGGTAAAATCTTCGCGAGTGATTTCGGATGGTCTCATACCCAAGACGCCAACCATAGCCGCAACAATGCAATTAGGTGGCGATGGTTTCGACGCAAGCATTGCTCGGTTCAAGCATTGGGCGCATGCAGTTGACCCACAAACAGTATGGAACTCGTATTTACAAGGAAACGGACAAGGAAGCTGGACTAGCACATTATCCGACTACGGTGTAGACCTCTCAATCTTACGTAACAACGTAGAGACTACGCGATTTTCATTATTCTAATCAGAAATTATGCTCGTATATAATATACAAATTACATATGAGTGATCAATTACAAAATACATCTTCTCAAGTTCCAGAAGGATCTAGACGCGACGAGTCGTTTATTCCACAAGGTGTGCGAGATGTAGGTGAATCTATAAGCAACACTGTATCTTCCGCCGCAGAAAGTGTAAAACAATCGGTGAGTGGGTTCTCATCTCAATCTGAAACCGGAGTGGAAGGGTCGTCATCGTCGTTTCTACAATCCAATAGCATAATTGCCAAATTTGCATTTCTCATTCTCATCATCATCGTTTTCATGTATATTTTCAATTTAGGAATTATGCTTTTGGACTATTTCTTGGGTCCTTCTGACAATCCTTATTTGATTAATGGTATGATGCGCGGTGATGCTCGTAAAACCTATACAGAAGACCCCAAAAAAGGTGGACACATACCAATCAAACGTTCTAATAACGAGAGCAGCGGTATGGAGTTTACTTGGGCCACATGGATATATGTGAATGATTTGGGAGAAACATCTGAATACCAGCATGTGTTTAACAAGGGCAATAAGAGTTTTGTAAATATTGATACGAACCAGGACCAAGCCGGTGCAAAAAGTAATGGTCTAGCGACGGTAAACAATGCACCTGGATTGTATCTGAAACAAAACGAAACTTCCAACAGCGCGAATACTCTTTCTCTCCATGTCATAATGGATACTTCCGAAGGAAATAATATAACAAACAAGACTGTAATTAACGACATTCCAATCAAGAACTGGGTATGTGTAGTTGTTCGTCTACAAAACACCATTATGGACACATATATTAATGGAACTGTATCGGGAAGAACTATATTAGAAGAAACCCCCATACAAAATTACAATGATGTCAATGTTGGTTTCAATAAGGGGTTCGACGGATACGTTTCAAACTTGCGTTATTATGATTACGCATTGAACATTTTCGATATTAACAAGTTTGTTTCAGCTGGACCAAACACTACCAATATTGATGACCGTCTTTCAAGTAGGCTATATTCATATATTTCTAGCCACTGGTACACATCCAAAATCTAAGTTTATACAAAATACCATATATATGTGATTATATATAGTCTAATCCATTATGAGTGACCCCAATTCTGACGGGTGTGAAAATAGTATATTAGCCGTTCGTAGGCAACGATTTCTATATAATAGACCATCAATAAGATTGAGTATGGTATCGCCTTATACAAATTACGTTGCCCCGTCGGGTGACGACGAACCATTGAGTGTAAAACTTGCACGACGCCGCAAAGTTGAAATATTGAAATATAATAAAAACAGCAATCAGTCGTCTAAGCAAACTAGAGCCGAACGTTTTGCAAGTTTAAACCGTGCGAACCCAGTTGTTGCAAAACGCATCGAACAAACTCTTTCTTGTCCAAATGATAGTTCTAATCCTACACCATTGAGTCGGTCTGACGTTCCGCGAGTGCAGGGGCAAACCATATTCTTGTACGAAGAGCCCGGCATTCCATTATACAATTATGTTTTGAACCGTAATGTTGCTGCTATACAAAATACCGAAAAAAAAGAAGAGATTGAATACAATATATTCGAAAATATTGAGTGTATTACTGGACTTAATATAAACACTGCAGCAATTAATAAGAATATAGGTTCTTTTTCCGTTACTGATATAATAAGCCAACGTTTCAGTAATATAAGTATAACAATACCTATCCGGTTGGAAATATCCGGTTCGGATTTGGATACTGGATACATGTCGGGGGTAGAAATAACGTTGAATGTGCTTACTGATGCGAGTGCTGCGAACCTTAAGCATGGTGAAGCAGAACCGAAAAATGTTACATCAAATATAATTATGTCTATATCAACTATAAAAATAAGATTAACACCACCACCACCACCACCAGAACTCTCTAGCGATTTCAATTACAGTGGGTTTGTAAATACGTTTATGACGTTAAACTTTCAAAATGTCGTTACAGAAAGCGATTATACGTATGACATACATTTCAGATACCAAACATCGTCAACAATTCTAACTAATGATACACAGAGTTCACATAAGCCTAGTTTTAAAATTATTTCAAATTACACAACTACTCCTACTGAAAATATTAATTGTGTTGTTCTATCCTGATTATGCAGTTATATCCTGGTCGCTCGTTCTATTATGTGTATTATGCCATTCCGTCATGTGCTCATCATATGTATCCCGACATATGGGGCATCTATGACAACGACTGCTACAACTACTGCATATCATGTGTCCACATCCGGGTAATTCTAATTTTGCTGCCTCAATTGGTTCCATGCATACTGGACAGTCTTCGTGTTCATTGCATTTCGCGTATAGTTCGCGGTATTTGTTTTGCATAGACTTATAGTTCTTAACCGACCGTTCATATTCATCGTCAACCGACTGTTGTAAATGATATATGGCCGCAGTTTTTGCCTTGCTTCTGCGTTTTAATTCTATAATTCGTGTGGTATATTCTTTAATTGTTTCGTTTGATACGTCTTTATTTGAAAGCGTGCTCGGAAACGGGTAATGACCCCGTGCATACATAATAACAATATTGATATTATAAGCAGGCTCGTCTGTTTCCTCTTCTTTCACATACATATATGAACGCCTTCCGTGCGGCAAGCAAGTTTCCATAAATGGTGCATAATAGTCATTGAATGCGCGAATAAACTCGTCTATCGTGGGCACTTCTTGTGTAGTGGTTATGACCTCACTATTATCCCTTCTTCCGGATGCATCACGAGAAACTCTGTATCGGAACTGGATGGTCTTATCTATAACCAGCTCGTATTCTTGTGTGCCCAAGTTTTTGTTATTTGTATTACAAAACAATTCATAATTGTCGTCGTCAAAAGTATACACTTTTCTGGGTTCGTCCGGTTCATTACTAATTTCCATGTTTTCCATAAACTGGGCAAAGCTCTCTCTGAACATTTGGTCACGGGTTTTTGTTGGCATGATTCAAATAATTATTTTTGTTTAATACTTATTTGATGTAAAATTATTTTTCAATCAATTTTCTACGTTTTTACACATTTGCGGCAGAATGGCGATACACGGTGTTCGTGGGGTTCAAGCACATTTTTTGCTCTGGAAATACCTGACCAGATAAGCACTTATCTTGGTCGGTTACAGCGACGCATCCACGCTTACCCTGGTATTCTCCAACCAAACACCATTGTGTTTTTTGAGAAGTGATGGGCTTTTGAATGGTCATTTGTGCATCGTCGTTAATAGGAACCGACGTGGATATAGAAGACGAATTGATAGTATTGTCTAAAATACTGCGACCTTGTGCGTCAATACCCGTGCTGGCATTTTTCAAAAGATCTGCTACAGATTGGACCGCACCACCGGCAATGTCGATGCCACTCTTTGCTACATCAGTAGCTACGTCGCCTGACTTATCTAATATAGTTCCAGCGGTGTATCCAAAAAGGGATAATATTTGATTCACCAACGGTGCAAATAATATAGTAACGCTCTGTATCCAAGTTCCTACAATGGCTAATAAATTAACGCCAAGGAACGATAAAATCAATAGACCGGTTAATAACATAATCATAAAGTTTTTACCACTAAATATACTTGCATAACTGGATGACGACGAGTCTCTATAAACGGAAGGGGGCGCTTTCAATGAATCACTTTGACTCACCGAAGCGGTTTTTTCAAATGACGGGTTCATTATTGTATAATCGTTTGTATATTATAGATTGTCATTTTATTTTGCATTTACAAATAGCTTGTTCGTTTATATGTAAAAACATTTTTGTAGAAATACTATAATGAAAATACAAAGTATGTTTGAATCCTTTTTTCTTCTTAGTTTAGGAGTTACGTTCGTTTTATTAGTTTTATTGGTCTTTCATTTCCGTAATCGCATTAGTAGTTTAGAACAAAAAGCGGAAACAATGTTCTCGTTATTGAATAATGTTGTTACCGAATTGAACAATATGCGAGGCGGCGTACACCCGCCAATGGTTCATATGTCGGAGCAGCCGATTCAGTCGAAAATAGAAGTCCAGTTGAGCGAAGATGAGGACGATAGCGATGCAGAGTCCGATGAGGACGATAGCGATGCAGAGTCCGACGATGTCAGCGAGTCAGAATCTGATGACGATAGCGGCGCAGAGTCCGACGATGATAGTGATGCTGACGCACCGGTAAAAACAGTTAATATGGAAATAGACGCGACGTTTGATGATATTCCGGTTGAAACAACGATTGACGCAGAGGAAGATGCAGAAACACCCTATGTAATTGAGCCAAGCATTATAGATGCACCATTACCCGAGATTGAGTTGGTTGTGAATAAATCCGATACAAACTTGACCGAACATTTAGACGAAACTGTCGCATCTGCATCAGCGGAAGAAGCAATCAAAGAAAATGGCGTGCTTATGGTCGACGAAATGACTTTACCAGAATTGAGAACATATGCTAATGAAAAAGGGTTAGTAACCGATGCTTCGCGTATGAAGAGACATACCCTACTGAAATTAATTCAATCTGCAGAGTAAATTATTCTAACCATACATTATAACACAATTGATTATGAACTCTTATTCAGTTTTAGCAGATGTATATCCAAATACTAATAAAATGTCTCCCGCAACAGAGCGAGGATACAAGTCAAACAATCAATTTGATAACTTTCCTTCTATGATGAACGATGGACGCAGTGTTCCTTCGTCATGGGTGTCCAATTCCGTGGTAAATGATGGGATTAAGAAGCGTAATAATATCAAATCTAACTGGGAATATCGCCAGTACATGACTAAGAACGCAAACGATATTATGAAATACAATTTTACTGAGACCGCAACCGATGTCGGTTTTTCCAACAGCAAACCAGAAGAGTTACCGTCTATACAGTCGAACAAGTTCTCCAGTTTAGCACCCGCCAAGGCCATTCAGTCGTTGATTGAAGTTGCGGAAGATACGCTTGAAAAGCAGAGCGATTTGAAGGTCAACTATTTAACCCGTGAAGAATTGCAAGCGCGCCGCGTGTCCCCTGCAATCACACAAGAAGAGTTGATGCGTAAGAAGGTTCCCATTACAAAAGTAATGCGCGAATAAAAGTTTTCAAATATATATGTTAACCTTTCTCTCATATAGAGAACATTTTCATAATATGTAATATCATACTATGAAATATATCAGTTTTGACGTCGGAATCAAAAATATGGCGTATTGTATTTTGGAAATATCAAACAATGTTCTCAACATTACAGATTGGAGAGTTATAAATATGATAGAAAATGAAAACGCACAACACAGTTGTAACTGTAACAACAAACCAAAAAATAAGAAAACCCCACCAACGATATGTGGCAGATCGGCAAAATATGCAAAAGGCGATATATATGCTTGTGAGAAACATGCAAAGGCGCACGGCCACTACCGGATACCCACGAAAGAGACCACCGATGCATATTTGAAAAAACAAAAATTAGATGCATTGCGGGGTATATATGTGTCATGTTTATTGCATTTGCAAAATCCGCAATATATGACTGCAAAAAAGGATACACTAATGCAAGATATTTCGGCATTATACAAAAAACAATGTTTCAATAAGCTGAATACGAGCACAAAAAGTGCAAATGAAACCGATTTAATAAGCATCGGTCGGGCGATGAAACACCATTTTGGAAACATTAATACTTTCGACAACATTCAACACGTGATTATTGAGAACCAAATATCACCCATTGCGAACCGCATGAAAACAATCCAAGGGATGTTAGCACAATATTTCATTATGAGATATGATGAGAACATTCATATTGCATTTATTTCATCATCAAATAAATTGAAGCAGTTTTCTACGAAATCGCCCCCAAAATTGGAAAACACATTGCAAACACCATCATATAACAATAAGTCCCATTACAAAGATAACAAGAATAATGGTGTAGTAATGTGTAAACAAATACTTGAAAATACTCCCTCTATTCGTCAATGGATCGATTCTTTAGATACCAAGAAAAAAGATGATTTGGCCGATTGCTTTTTGCAGGGCATATACTATTTAAAGACCAACAAATTAATATATTATGCGGACGATTTAGAAATAAAGTTTGTATAACTATCATATTACAATGGAAGTTATTGAATTATATACGAACGATATTACCGATGTTTCTGCTGCCCCAGGGGAGAAACCAGGTGTTAGCTTCGGACCAGGCATTGAACTATTAATGAACGATAAGAAACGAACGGGTTCAAGTGATAATTTGAAATTAGATTTAGGGGATTTGGATGACTTAGAAAAGGAAATGAACAATTTATCTGGTGTTGAAACGGAAGCGGCTCCGTCGGCTCCTGCACCGGGTGGAGCGGGCATTGCAGATATGGCTTCTAACCTGTTTGGTTTAGGGATTTCCGCATCATCAAGCGCACCTGCCGTAGAAGAAGTGCCATTAAGCGACTTGGGGCAAGCGACCCGTGAAAGTGTCGGCAATACCCAAACCTGGGATGGTTTTTCAAAAATGAGCGAGATCCCATCATCGGCTCCGTCGAGGCCGTCAAATAATATGAATGACCGAGAAAAACGTAGAAAGAAGCGAATGATGATAAAAAAACTCGACGAATGGCATGAAAAGGGATTGGTGAAGAATAATAGTCACTTCACATTGGACTCGGATTTCGATGAAGTTGAAGATGAATATGAAACAGCATTAGAGGACAAGCGCAAGAAAGACGGCATCAAGCTCCAAGGATGGTGGTTTATGACTGCAATCAATTCATTAGAATACGCAAATGCAGTGTTTAACCCCTTTGACTTGAACTTGGACGGTTGGGGTGAGCAAGTGAACGAGGATATCGACAGTTATGATGAGATTTTTTCGGAACTACATGACAAATATAAAGGTGGTAAGATGGCCCCCGAACTATCGCTACTATTGCGTGTTGGTTTCAGTGCCGCCGTTTTGAACTTCTCTAACAAGGCACTTTCGAGTGCCGCCCCAGCATTTAATGATGTTATCAAACAAAGTCCAGAGTTGATGAAAATGTTCACAAATGCTACCGCAAGTTCGCTGAGCCAACAATCGCCTGGGTTTGAGTTTGCACAGAACTTGATGCAAGAGAACAACAGCCGCCCACGTGGTCCTCCTCCGCCGGCACCAATGGAGACGAAAAACCAGCCTCCGCCACCAAGACCGATGCCCGAAACATCTAACCGACCCGATTTAGATGCTGGTCGCGGGACTATGTTTATGGAAAAGGGAGTAGACATGAACAATGGATTTCAAAATATTAGCGCACCACAAATGCCATCTAGGCCTGAGATGAAGGGACCTTCTACCGATATTGATAATATTTTGTCTGGACTGAAGACTCGTTCCATCAACATCCAAGACGAACCCGCCGCTCCCCAAGACAACGATTCTAAGATCTCTATTTCGTCATTGAAAGACATGGAAAACACGAAGATGCCTAAGCGTACAAACCGTAAGCGCAACACATCCGAGAAGAATGTGATTTCGTTGGATATTTAAACTGTCTTACAAAACATAAAACATAAAACATAAAATATACAAATTGTATATACTATGTTTCGACTGTCCAAAAGTAGTATTGCTATTAAAAACGACCGTAAATTGTTAAACCGCATTAACAGTTTAGATACAAATGTAACGAGTCAAGGAGGACGGTTAAATACAATTGAAAAGTTTCCCGATATTGATAACTTGATTCATGCATGCAGCACGGTGTATAGTAAATATGTAAAGAACGCGACAACAACAATATACTCTGGTAGCGGGTCATTCGTTTCTTTCGGGGCGGAAGATTTACAAAAAGGTTGGTTTATGACTGCAGCACATACAATAATGGATGATAACCGAACTTTACACCAAGAAACACACATTGTTGATCCGCACACAAACTTGTGGCTTCCTATAACCAACGCAAACATATTCATCGATGGCATAGCAGATATTGCACTGATTAGAACGGATATCGATATGACTTCCACACCAAATTATACATTGAAATTGGCTAGTGCTATGCCCAAGCAAGGTGACCGTTGTTTTGTATTTGGTAACCCATTAGGCATTGACGCGGATTCTATTAGCGATGGTATTGTTCGTGACCCTCATTTTTCAGAATCAGGTGGTCAACAAATCGTGGATTCTATATATGTAAGTTCTCCCAGTCTCTCTGGAAACTCGGGTAGTCCTATATTGAATACAGCTGGTGATATTATTGGAATATTAACATTTGGTGCTGAAAACCAAGAGTCACTTGCAGGTGGGGCAAATATAGATACAATGAAAAAGGTTTTTGAAGTGCTTACGACAGAAAATGATAACCGTGACAAAAAGAAGTATTTGGGTATGAAATGGATATACCCGTCATCGTTTTATCGTAGGACGAATTGTTATACCGATGTGAATATTCCTATACCGAATCAAGGAGCTGTCGTAGATTACTTACACGCGACTTCTCCGTTTTCATCTACTAGTACTGACGGCCATACCCTAGCAAAGGATGATGTATTACTAAGCGCGGTCGTAAAAGGGAAAGTCATCAAGTTCGGTACAGCACAGGGACAAGTTTCGCCGGGTGTATTATGCTATGAATATGACATAGACCAACCAATTTATCTTGAAATATTTCAAAAATCAACACAAAAAACGATAATGATACGCTTTTTATTGAACAAAACGTATATCGAACAAACTCCGAATAACGATACTCCATTAATTGGGGGTGTATTATCTGAGTCTGAATCAAATACTGATATTACAAATAAATCAGTTAAACTTTTGTAAGTTGATATAATATAATGTCGTTTTTTGTATATTTATTGATATCTAGTAAAAATACAACATATGTGGGTGCTACCGTAGACTTGGAAAAACGTTTACGACAGCACAATAAAGAAATAAAGGGAGGTGCGCACGCAACAACTACGCAAGTGAACCGTGGTGAAACTTGGGAGCGGGCATGTCATGTATCCGGATTTCCTACATGGCAAGCCGCATTACAATTTGAATGGAGATGGAAACAACTATCCAGGAAACTCCCGCAAAAAATGTATCCATTGACCCGACGATTGACCGCGTTGAAAACACTATTAGAACTGGAACGTCCCACGTCAAAGGCAGTCGCATATAGTGAATGGGAAGATCCACCAAACGTAAATATTGAAACGGATAAAGCATACGAGATATACGACATACTTTTTCCATCAGATGACAGCGTTCATTGGACACTTACTTGTATTTCGTCTTCTCATACATAGTCATCATTTTAGCCTTTTGTGTAGGATAATCGACAATCGGCTCGGGATATTTGATTTTCGCATATTCGGGTTTGCTGTGACTATCATACCAATTATGTATATCACTATCTGTAACATCTTTCAATTCCGGAACCCATTTGCGAATATATTCCGCCTTTGAATCAAACTTACTACTCTGTATCCATGGGTTCATATCGCGGAAATACGGTTTCATATCCACACCCGTTCCACTGATACCTTGCCAGTTACCATTGTTACTAGCAATGTCATAATCCGTCAATTGTTGTGCAAAATAACGCTCGCCTATGCGCCAATCTACTAATAATACTTTGATCAACACACTCGCCACCAACATGCGTCCACGATTATGCATATATCCAGTAGTATTCATTTCGCGCATGCACGCATCTACAAGGGGAAATCCTGTTTCACCCGTCTTCCATAATTTCGTATAGGTCTCGTTATTTTGCCATTGTATATGGCGATATCTTGGTTGAAATGATTTTCCGACCACTTCGGGATAACAATACAATACGTGGGCGAAAAACTCGCGCCAAATAAGTTCTCGTATAATACCGTGTCCAACCCCAAATGTTTTCTTGACCTTGTGGTATACTTCACGAATAGAAACGCACCCAAACTTGATATATGCAGACAAATGTGTCGTCTTCTTTTCAAAGAAATCGCGTGTGGTATCGTATTCTTTTTGCTTCTTGGACGCATTCAATAATTTGAGCAACCCATTGTTTCTTCCTCCATGGACAAGAACATCGTCGTTTTTCTTTATAAACCGTTTTCGCAACACACCAATAGAGGCCACGTATTTATTCGCGGACTTTCCGTTTCCAATATGTTTTATAAGTGGTCGGGACAATCCTTGTACGGGCTGTTTTACAACAGTATTGTAAAAAGGAGTATATTTTTTGTAAGCAGTTCCACTGCCGGTGAGAACCGAACCCGGTGGATATAAATAATAATCTTCATATTCCGAACATTGGACGTTCATTTTCTTACATAGCTCGCGGGTTAGTCCATCGCGCGCCACTGCATACGGAGAATAATCCTTGTTATAAACTATATAGTCTATTTTTAATTCGCGCACGAGCTCATTGAGAACTTCGGTTTGTTTTCCGTAAAAAGTCATTAGGTTTCCGCCCGCATTTCCGACCTGCTTCGCCAAATCATCTAAAGACTCCATCATAAATTGGATAGAATTATTTGAACGAAACTTGTTGCGGAAACTGATTTGTTCGGGTGTAAAAATGAAACATAAAAATAGTTGCTTACATGAACGGGTGGCCTCCGCTAATCCGACATTATCTTGTAAGCGTAAATCTCGGTGAAATAAAAAAAGTCCATTTTCGTATGTCATATTTGTAGTTATAATATAACCGTAAAATAATTTCTATATTGATACGATATAGAAATTAGGCGACAATATACACATACAATGGATTATATTTATACTTTCGCTATCGCATGTGGCATTTCATATGGATTTATTATGAGAAAACGACTATTCAATTATGTCAAAGACCGAAGCATTGAATATTTTATCAATAACCAAACAACCATCGGGTCATGTATTCGAAAATACGAAAATGTAAAAACCAAACTCAATGAAACCTGCAACGCCGTTTATTATGACATCCCCTATATGAAAAACATAATAGATAGTGTTATGTACGGGAGTTCATATGTGGTGTCGCGCATTCACAGCCCTCAATATATGATCGAACCTTTCGCCGACAATTGGGTTAATATTACTACACTCACTAAAAATGGATTTCACAAGGACTGCAACCAATGTAAACAAAAATATCAGAAAGAAAACAAGGAAAGCAATGAAAACCAAACATATGTGTATGTATCAAACCAACACTACGAATACGTTGCATCTACCATGGACGGGATTTCCATTTTCCCTGTGATGGATTGTATTCATGACTACAATGCGTCCATTTCAAAGTGTATTTACTATGACAAAAATACAAAAGATGAAGTGTTCGATAGTATGTTTCTAGAGTCGTTGCTAATTACAAAGCGCACAATGGAATCCAATAAAAAACAAGAAATCTATTATACATATCGGGTAATAAACGATGTTGGAAAACAAATAACTGGATTACATGAAAACTTGGTGCCATGTAATAAGATGTTTTTGTCTATTTCATATAAACACCCCAAGATGAAGGAAAGTATTCATATGAATATAGCAAAGTCTCACTTGGTGGTAGGAAACGAAATATTATCGGCGGCATTCATATACAGATACTTGGAACATCAGAGCGAACACTTTGTTTTTGACGAAGATTACACTATCGAAATAATGGATTCGGAAATCAATATGTTCTCCATCAAATCTACCCAACATTTGTTATTGTCAAAAGATAAGTATAAGATTGTATAACCA
>ERZ887849.1870-NODE-1870-length-18331-cov-40.314018_pt1 | contig 18331 bp, 17 predicted proteins | sample MGYA00521267_ERZ887849 | MGnify/ENA primary metagenome ERZ887849 (study PRJEB32303, sample SAMEA104408601) | aquatic metagenome | biome: Brackish water; feature: Pelagic; material: water | place: Baltic Sea | collected 2014-06-06T16:11:00 | depth 2,863 m ... | reverse complement strand
AAATACTTTCCTATTATATTGCGGTTATGCGTGAATGTAATGTAGACCAGCCAAGAAATTTGGCCAAGTCAGTTACGGTTGAATAATCTTTAAACCCAATTTCAAGTTTCAATTAAATGAAACTGATTTAGGTGATGCATTGTATGGTGTTTAATCAGAAATACAACTTTTTCACTTTGCATATTGCCATAAATAGGATGATTTATTTTACCCGTTATTTTATGAAGTTCGTGAAGTTTGTTGATTAATAATTTCCTTTCGTGATCAAAATCTAAATGTTCATCTATTATTTTCAGAGAATTGTCTGTCCTCATATTTCTTGGGGTTTCTAATGGACTCTTTTTGGAGATGTATCTTAAAAAGAGTTTTCCAATTGTAGTACCAAAATATTTGTACCAAAAAGGAACTGATATTTCCCCCAAATATAAATCAATAAATTTTGAACAATGTTTAACCATTTGAGACGAATTCATTTCTCCCCACCCTGGTGTAGAGTTCTTATTTAGAGAATTGATTTTTTCTATTATTTCTTCAATACTTAACAGCGATACCTCACTCATATTCTAAATATACTAATCTGTACTTATTCACATTCGATAATCGTACGAACATAGGAAATTTTTCCATTATTGTCTATAAAAGTGCTAGACAAGGTATCTGTTGTACATTCCTCGCTTGGCTCTCTATCTGTTTCGGTCCACTCATAATTTGTTTCAAAAGTGCTCTCAGAAACGACCAAATCACAGTTACAATCCTTCTCACAAGAAATACAAATAAGTGTTATTAAAATTAACGCCTTGGAAAATAGATTTCTCATGCTGGAAAGTTAAACATTTTGAAGCCAAAATGATTCGGCTTATTCTATCGAATTATTTTTGGTCTTCCCAAAAAAACGATGGAAACTCCACGAGGCTATGGCTCCAATACATGAAAAGCATATACCCAATTCAACATTGTTGATGTTAAATACTTCCAATACGGTTGGCCTGAAAATTCGGCTAAGCACATAAGGGAGAAAGAAAATGGATTCTGCCGCCTAAATGATCAGTGTAAGATAGTACCAAGGAACTTTTGTTTTTTCCATGTGGGAGGAATTGTTCAAATGCAATTCTCTTTTTAAAGGTAAAAGTTACACATCTCTAGAGAACTTACCAACCTTCTAAAAAGTGGTCAATGTCTCTGCGGTCTTTCTTATTCGGTTTGCCTTGGTCTTTTCCTCGGTAAGCACGTTGAGCCATTTGATAGGTTTTGTATTTTTCAAGCTCTTCCTCAGGCGTTAGGTCAAGAAGATGGTCAATAACAAGTTTCGCTCCGAGTCTTTTCGTTGTAAGCTGAAGAATTTTATACGAGAAAACAGCATTGTTTTTTTGGACAGAGATGAGGTCTCCCACGTAGACCTCTTTAGATGGCTTGCATTCTTTCGAGTTGATTTTGATTTTGTTTCCGTCCACAAGTTTTGCAGCCAAAGAACGTGTCTTTGATAAGCGAACATGCCAGATGTATTTGTCGATTCTCAAAAGGTGTAATTAATTTAGAATCAATTAAATATTTGGTATGATATAGAGAACAAGAATGGATAATCCAACGCTCAAAACAGTTAACCAAAAGAAAAAGGCAACATTGTTGGAAATTCTTGTCAATTGCCTCGTCTGCTCCTGAGTTTCTAACAGAATTTTATCCTCTCTACTTAGATTATTGTATTGTTCTTCCCAGGCTTTAAGGTCCTTTTTATTTTCGAAGTCATGTTTTATCCCGGGCTTAAACGTTATTGTTTTTTCTTTAGCGTCCATGGCCTTATTTAAGCAATCTTCTCAAGATCTTACCCACATTTGATTTCGGTAATTCGGCTCTGAAGTGCACGACTTTTGGAACTTTATAGGCGGTCAGGCTGTCCCTACAGGTTTCGATCACTTCCTCTTTGGTCAAAGAGTCATCTTTTTTCACGACAAAGGCCTGAACGAATTCTGTTCCGTCGTCGTTTTTGCCTCCGCAAACACCTACCTCTAAGACCTTAGGATTTTCGGTAATTGCTTTTTCCACTTCACTAGGATATACATTAAATCCAGAAACCAAAACCATTTCTTTCTTTCGATCAACAATTTTGAAAAACCCGTCTTCGTCAATAACCCCTACATCTCCTGTAAGAAAATATTCTCCGTGCATGCAATTGGCCGTCTCTTCAGGTCGGTTCCAATACCCCTGCATAACTTGTGGGCCTTTGATTCCAATCTCTCCCTTTTCTCCTTGTGCAACCTCGACCTTGTCGTCGTCGAAAATCTTAATGTCGGTATTGGGTAGGGGTAGTCCAATGGTTCCTATTTTATGGCTGCCTCCAACAGGATTAATTGTTGCTGCAGGGCTTGTTTCGGACAAGCCATATGCCTCAAGCATCGGACTATTAGTCACTTTTTCCCATTCAGCAGCAACCACATCCTGGACTGCCATTCCTCCACCAAGGGCCATTTTAAGCTTGCTAAAATCAAGACTTCGGAAAGCGTCTTGATTCAATAGACCATTGAAAAGCGTGTTGACACCCGTGATGAAAGTAAACGGATTTTTCTTGAGGTCTTTACAGAATCCTTTCATGTCTCTTGGATTGGTAATCAAAATGTTTTTTGCTCCATATCTAAAGAAGACCACACAATTAGCAGTAAGTGCAAAGATGTGATACATCGGAAGCGCGGTAATGATGGTTTCTTGTCCGTCTTCGAATTCATGACCAATCCAGGCTTCGACCTGCTGTACATTGGCACAAATGTTTCCATGAGAAAGCGTCGCTCCTTTTGATACCCCAGTAGTCCCTCCGGTATATTGAAGGAATGCTCGATCGTCTTTTCCAAGAGCAACCGGCGCTCCCTTTTTTCCTTTACTGTCTTTAAAAATTTGTTTTAAAGACGTAGTGTCATTAAGCGTAAATGCAGGCACCATTTTTTTAACTTTTCGAACGACAAAGTTGGTAATTGCACCCTTTAATCCTCCAAGCATGTCTCCGATAGTTGTCGTAATAACCGTTTCAATTTCGGTTTCATCAAGAATTTGTTCAAGATTGTGGGCAAAGTTTTCCAATATAATAATGGCTTTCGCTCCAGAGTCTTTGTATTGATGACGCATTTCTTCTGCCGTATACAGAGGGTTGGTATTTACAATCACCAAGCCCGCTTTTAAACAGGCAAAAATGGTTATTGGGAATTGGAGAAGGTTCGGCATTTGAAGTGCAATTCGATCTCCTTTTTTCAAGTTCGTATTGTTTTGAAGGTGCCAAACAAGGGCGTCTACATGAGCCGAAACGTCATTGAAGCTGATCTCGACATCCATGTTTTTATAAGCAGTTTTATCACCAAAGCTTTTTACAGATTGATCGAAAATTTCAACAAGATTGTTGTATCGATCAAGTTCTATTGTTTTTGGAACTTCGGAAGGGTAGGATTTAAACCACGGGAAATCACTCATATTTTTATTTTTGATTATTGTAAAGTCTCTTTTAATCCATATAAAATGGAATATTAAATATACATAAAATTCATAACGGCAGATTGATATAATAAAAATCTTGAGAATGAGGTTGACACGATTATAAACTATTTCAAAAAAGGTCAAGGAGGTTTTGCTTTGTAAACCAATAAGCGTATTTTTGACACTATGAGAAGGCTTAACACATTAGATCCTATGAAAAAGATCTTTCCAGTAATCGTTTTTTTAATTGCGTTTTCGACCTGGTCTCAGGTGCAGAATGTATATGACGACTTTGAAGGCAATGGAGATATCACAACGTGGTTTGGAGATGCTTGTAATATGGATAATGCATTTTTAAACCCATACGTGCAAGGTATAAATGTTTCTTCAACTGTGCTAAAATATTCAGACAATGGCGGTCAATATGCCAACATTCGCTTTGATGTGAATGAGAATTTTGATCTTTCTGTATACCACACATTTACACTAAAAATATTTATCTCTTCTGGAAGCTTAACGGGAAATCAAAACAATCAAATATCACTAAAGTTGCAGGATGGCACCCAAGGAGCTCCATGGGAAACACAATCGGAGATCATAAAAAACATAACACTCGACCAATGGCAAGTGGTATCATTTGATTTCTTAAATGATCCATTTATAAATTTCAATGGAGGATCTCCCGATCCGGTTTTAAGAACTGATTTCAATCGAGTGGTATTGCAGATAAATGGAGAAAACAATTTTGACCTTGTCACGGCATATCTAGATGATGTAAGCTACGATGGTAATGTTGGAAGCTGTTCACCTTTCAGTGATCTAGTTTGGTCAGATGAGTTTGACGGGAATGGACCAATAGACAATTCGAAGTGGTTTCATCAAACGTATATCCCAAATGGATGGGGTTGGTACAATGGAGAACTTCAGCACTACACAGATCGAGAAGACAATGCTTTTGTTCAAAATGGATACCTGCATATTGTAGCAAAAGATGAAACCTATACGGACCCCGTTCAGGGAATAACGAAAGAGTACACATCTGCTAGGCTCAACTCTAAATTCGCATTTACCCACGGACGTGTTGAAGCTCGAGCAAAGCTGCCTGAAGGGGTGGGTACTTGGCCAGCCATTTGGATGCTCGGAAAAAACATAAATGAAACAGGAGCTTATTGGCAGACTCAGGGTTTTGGAACAACCGGATGGCCTGAATGCGGTGAGATCGATATAATGGAACACTGGGGTTCCAATCAAAACTATGTGCAAAGTGCACTTCACACACCATCTTCATTTGGAGCAACCGTAAATCATGGGGGATTAATGGCAACCGATGTTTCAAATACATTTCATGTTTATGCCATGGAGTGGACAGCTGATGAAATTACATTTAGCTTGGATGGGGTTCCTTATTATACCTACAGTCCCTCTCCTCAAAACATGAGTACGTGGCCTTACGTTGCAGACCAATATCTATTATTAAATGTAGCAATACAGAACTCAATAGACCCAGCTTTCACAGATAGCGAAATGGTACTTGATTACATCAGGGTCTATCAGCAAGGGTCTAGTTCAAGCACCATAGACAGTCAAAATGCTTGCGACTCATATACCTGGATTGACGCGAACACATACACTTCCAGTAACAATACAGCAACATATAATATTCCAAACATTGAGGGTTGCGATTCGACTATTGTCTTAGATCTGACAATTAACAATTCCTATTTGGGAATAGACGCTCAAACGTCATGTGATAGCTACACGTGGATGGATGGAAACACCTACACCGAAAACAACAATACGGCAACTATCGAATACACTACTGTACACGGCTGCGATTCGACAATTACATTGGATTTAGTGATAAATCAGAGTACAAGTTCTTCTCTCACAGAAACAGCATTAGATTCATATACCCTAAACGGTGTTACTTACGATAGCTCGGGAGTCTATGCTCAAACCATAAACAACAGTGTAGGCTGTGACAGTTCAATTACTTTAAACCTAACCATTGAAAGCAGTGTAGGAATAATCGAAAATAATGAGGAGATTTTATTGTATCCAAATCCAACGGATGAAAAAATTCGCGTATCTGTTCCATCTCAGTTGATTGGTGCAAAAGCAACAATAATTGATGCCTCTGGAAAAGAGATATTTAGCTATATTCAATCAAAAAAGAAAATGATTATTGACTGTACGGATTATCCAAAAGGATCCTACATTGTATCGTTCCAGAATGGAGAACGTATAAGCAAGGTGAGCTTCGTAAAGATTTGAGCTATTTGTTAGAGTTAAACTAACAGGTAAGACTTTCTAATCAGTTCATAAACTAAACTATCGGAAACATCTTGATTCACATACACGGAATTCCAATGTTTTTTATTCATGTGATATCCAGGACGTATTCCACGATATTGTTCCCTGAGCTCAACCGCCTTTAATGGGTCACATTTCATGTTAATGAATAGGAAATCTTCAGTATTAGCTAGTGCAAAAATCTTATCTTTTTTTTTGAATACAATGGTTTTTTGATCAAAAGGGAACGACTCTTCTGCGTATTCTAGTGAGTTGCAAAAGTCATAAAACTCAGAAAAATTCAAGCTTAGTGAATGGCTGGAGCGACGTCTTTATTCCCTAAATCGTAAAGCATTTTGGTGTGCTCTTTGAGGGCGCCCATAAAAGTGGCATAAGAATGATAAGGAACTTCAAACTCCTCAGCCGTAGACTTAACGATTTTGGACAACTTTCGGTAGTGTATGTGACAAATATTCGGAAATAAGTGATGCTCCACTTGGTAATTTAAGCCTCCCACGTACCAGGAGAATAATCTCGATTCGTGTGCAAAATTTGCGGTATTGTACATTTGACTAACTGCCCAATCGGCTTCAATATCTCCAGACTTGTCTGGCATAGGATACGTTGAGGTAGGAACGACGTGCGCAGGTTGAAATACGATACCTAATATAAATCCGCAGAGGAATTGCATCAACAAATAACCACTCAAGGTAACATACCAAGAAGCCGGACTCAACCAAAAAGGAAGCGCAATAAAAATGGCTGCATAAACCACTTTATTAACGATAATATTCCTCAAGTGTTTTTTAAATGTAAGTCCTTGCGTTTTTAAAAGGTCTAATTTTTTGTAACGCATTGCTTGAGAATAGTCTTTATTGATAAACCAAGTAATGGTCATTAAACCATAAAAGAAATAGGCATAAAAATGTTGGAACCGGTGAATTTTGTACCTTTTGGTGTGTGGCGAAAATCTTAATATAGCAGGGGGAGGGGCAATGTCTTCATCATAATTTGTGACATTGGTGTAGGTATGGTGAAGTACGTTATGCTGAATCCGCCAATTTGCAGGATTTCCAGCCAATATGATAAGAATTTTACCAATGAAACTATTTACAGCAGGATTTTTAGAATAAGCACCATGATTTGCGTCATGCATCACAGACAAACCACATCCCGCCATACCAATTCCCATCAACGCCCACAAGCCTATTACAGCCCATGATTCGATGTTTAAAGTAAGAATCAATACAAATGGAATAATATATAAAGAAACCATGCAAATGGTCTTAAAAACCATAGCTGAGTTGGCATGTCTTGAGATATTTTTTTCTTTAAAATAACCGTTAACACGTTGGCGTAAAACCTTGTAGAATTCAACGTTTTTGCCTTTTACATAATTCACTGAAGAAAAGCCTATATTGTCTGCCATAGTGCAAATGTAACCATTAGTACATGGAATTGTTCAGGAATTGAATTTAATTTTAAACGGTCTGAAGCTCAAATAGCTTCTTGTAGACTCCTTTTTGCTCAATAAGTTCGGGATGGCTTCCTCTTTCTACGATTTTCCCGTTGGCGAGGACCAATATCAAATCGGCGTTTTTAATGGTGCTTAACCTGTGCGCAATAATGATGCAGGTCCTTTTTTTCATAACCTTGTCTAGTGCTTGTTGTACCAACTTTTCTGATTCAAGATCCAGTGCTGATGTAGCCTCGTCAAGAATCAATATTTCAGGGTTTTTGTAGATGGCTCTAGCAATACTAATCCGTTGTTTTTGCCCCCCGGATAACTTATTACCTCGCTCACCAATGACCGTTGAATAATTATGCTCGAATTTTGAAATAAAGCCGTGTGCATTTGCTGTTTTTGCAGCCTCTACAACCTTTTCCATGTCAGGCTCTTCTTCGCCAAATGCAATATTCGCAGCAATGCTCGCGTTGAAAAGAATGGCGTCTTGTGATACCAAGCTAATCAGGGACCTTAGCTTTTCAAGGTATAAAGAAGCAATATCTTTATTGTCTATTTCGATAGAGCCGCTTGAAACATTATAAAAGCGAGGAATGAGATTGATTAAGGTCGTTTTACCACTTCCCGACTCACCAACCAATGCTATATTTTGGCCTTTCTTGATCGTGAAATCAATTTGATCCAGTATCGCAGTGTCATTGTATTTAAATGACACATTCTTAAACCTAATTTCATCATTAAATCGATCAATTGAAATGGGAGATTTTATTTCTGTAACCACTTCATCCAGATCGAGAACCTCGTTGATTCGATCCTGGGATGCCCGAGACTTAATCATGTTGGAAATGTTTTTTGATATATTCTGAATAGGCCTAAGCAGTTGAGAAAAAACTATTACAAAGGTCAAGAAAACCTCTCCTGAAAAGGCATTGCTTGGGTCATCAAGGATCAACTTACCCCCAAACCAAACTAAACTAAGCATCACACAGGCTCCAATGGTTTCATTCAATAATGGAGATAAATCTTTTTTTCTAAACGTCCGGGTAATAAGGCGCTGGTGTTGCAAGTTGGTTCGTTTAAATCTATTTACTATAAAGGATACAGCATTAAAGGCCTTAATAATTCGTATTCCATCAATGCCTTCATCCATAGAGGAGTACAATCTACTGGTTTGTTCTTGGCTCTTTTTTGCTGTTCGTTTTAGACTTTTTCCAATTACAGAAATAACCAAGGCCGATATGGGCAAAAGAAAAAACGAAATAAGAGACAGTTGCGGACTCAAATAAATCAAGGTCGCCACATTGATAATAACCGCAAATGGTTCTCTAAATAATAGTTCTAACAAACATACAACTGCGATTTCTATTTCGTTGACATCACTGTTCATTCTTGCCATCAAATCTCCCTTTCTTTCATTTGAATAATAAGACAAAGGCAGGTTCATGGCTTTATGAAAAAGCGAATCTCTAACATCGCGAACAACGCCCATTCGAAGCTCTGACTGAAACCAAACGGCTCCATATCTAAATAAATTCTTTAAAAAAAAGGCAATCATGACCGAGACACAGACAAAAAACAAGGCATCAAGAGGATTGTTTTTTACCATTGTTGACATGGTGAAGTTGTAATAATCTTTTGCGTAAACAAAAAGATCTGAAAACCCCCATTCAAAAGTCGGTTCTGCTGTGATTTCTATGTCATTGGGGTCTCTAAAAATCAATTGCAGAACAGGTATAAAGAGTACAAGGGAAAGCAGATTGAAAATGACAAACAAAAGGTTGCTTAAAACAACCATAATTGTCAAAAACTTATACTTCAGCGTGTAGTGTAATATTTCAAGGGATGATTTAATCATTAGTGCAAAGATACATTTTTAGTTTTCGCACAATGGTATCATAGTATTCTTAAATTTGTAATATGGGATCAATACGTCAGGGTAAAATAGAATCAGTTATTCAAAGTGAGCTTGCCAGCTTTTTTCAGAAAAACAGCTCAATTTGTTTGGGGGCTATGGTGAGCGTAACAGTGGTGAGAGTTACGAGTGATTTGTCATTGGCGAGATGCTACTTAAGTATTTTTGGCGCAAAAGACAAAGCAGAAGTTTTTGAGAGTATAGAGCAAAATACCGGAAGAATTAGAGGAGATGTTGGACGAAAACTAAAAAACCTAAGAAAAATACCGGCACTTAAATTTTTCATTGATGATTCTCTTGATTATGCTTCTAAAATAGACCAGCTCCTAAAAAAATAGATATCAAAACATCATTTTATATCGCATTTAAGTATTTACGCTCGCAAAAAAAGCGAAATGTAATTACCATTATTACTCGAATTGCTATTATTGGAATTGCCGTAATTACTTGTGCCCTTGTGATATTACTTTCGGCCTTTAACGGCATGGAAAAGTTGATTGATCAAATTTACAGTGAATTTGATGCGTCAATTACGATCACACCAACGACAGGAAAAACCTTTTCTGAAACCGAAATTAACTGGAAAGAACTTTCTTCCATTAAAGACGTCAAAACGATTGCCAAAGGAAGAGAGGAGCTGATTGTGTTAGAGTATGGTCAACCCATTGAAGAACAAAAGGACTACCGAATTAAAAGAACAAATGCGAAGCTCTACGCTGTTGACGATGCGTTTTTGAATGTTACAGGATTGCCCAAACATCATAAAGGCGGAGCTCCTGTATTGCACGACCCACAAGGCCCAATGGGAATAATGGGAATAGGGTTAATTAATAAGCTTGAGGCATCAATAAATTCAGAATTCACGATTTTTCTACCGAAGAAAAACATATCAGTACGAGCAAAGCAGCCGTTCTTAAAGAAAAAAACACGTATCTCCTCTGTACTTGTCTATCAAAATAAGATGGTAAATGAAGAAACATTTCTTTGGCCATTAAGTGATTTTAGAGAATTTGTTAAAGACACAAATAAGACAATTTCTCATATATATGTAAGAGCAGAGCCTGGTGCGGACCTGATGGACCTAAAAAACAGTTTTCAACAAAAGCTGGGAGATTCATTTCAAGTCAAAACGTATCACGAAAAGAACGCGCTAATATTCAAAACAAGTAAATCTGAAAAGCTCATTTTAACCTTGATTTTAATCTTCGTCTTTATATTGGCTTGTTTTAACTTGGTGTCGTCGATTACGATGATTTACATCGAGAAAAAGAATAATTTTCTCGCCTTAAAGAGCTTAGGAATCACCCAAAAGGGTATTTTTCAAATTTTCTTTTTTCAAGGCATTATGATTTCTGCTTTAGGTGGCCTTTTAGGTGCATTATTGGGTTATCTTATATGTGCATTACAAATGAAATTTGAACCTATAAAAATCTCGGCAAATCAAGCTTATCCAATCGGGTTTTCTTGGATTGACTTCTCTACGATTGTTTTTTCAGTCACCATTTTAACTGTTTTATTTACGTTTATTACGGTTAAATTATTGACGAGGAACGATTAGCTGGTATTTAAGCCATAACTTTTTAATGTTTTCAATCGCTTTTATTTAAAATAAATGGGTTATATTTGCACCCAAATTCAAACAGGTATAAATGTCTAGTTTAAAAGGAAAAGTTTCTCAGGTTATCGGTCCAGTTGTTGACGTTGCCTTCGAGAAAGAGGTAGAGCTACCAAATATTTATGATGCCCTTGAGGTGTTTAAAGATAACGGAACAAGAGTTGTTCTTGAGGTTCAAGCGCATGTCGGAGAAAATTGCGTTCGTACCATTTCAATGGATTCAACGGATGGATTTACGCGTGGAATGGAGGTTGTTTCAACGGGAACATCCATTAAAATGCCAACAGGTGAAAGTATCAAAGGAAGATTATTTAACGTGGTCGGAGAAGCGATTGACGGAATTGAAGGTGGTGATCTTGATAATACGAATGGTTTACCTATTCACAGAGATGCTCCAAAATTTGAAGATCTTTCAACAGCAACAGAAATATTATTTACAGGAATTAAGGTTATTGACTTGATCGAGCCTTATGCAAAAGGTGGTAAAATTGGTTTGTTTGGAGGAGCAGGAGTTGGTAAAACCGTATTGATTCAAGAGCTTATTAATAATATTGCTAAGGGTCACGGTGGTCTTTCTGTATTTGCCGGAGTCGGTGAAAGAACAAGAGAAGGAAATGATTTGCTTAGAGAAATGCTTGAATCAGGCATTATTAAATATGGTGATGATTTCCTTCATTCTATGGAAGAAGGTGGATGGGACCTCAATAAAATTGACTTAGAGCAGATGAAAGAATCAAAAGCGACATTCGTTTTTGGTCAAATGAACGAGCCTCCAGGAGCAAGAGCAAGAGTAGCGCTTTCAGGCCTTACCATTGCCGAATACTTTAGAGATGGTGACGGAGAAGGTCAAGGGAAAGACATCCTTTTCTTCGTTGACAATATATTTAGATTTACCCAAGCAGGTTCAGAGGTTTCTGCACTACTTGGAAGAATGCCTTCAGCGGTAGGTTACCAACCGACACTTGCTACAGAAATGGGAGCGATGCAGGAAAGAATTACTTCTACAAAAAGTGGTTCAATTACATCTGTACAAGCGGTATATGTACCTGCAGATGACCTTACAGATCCAGCACCAGCGAACACGTTTGCTCACCTTGATGCAACAACTGTATTGTCAAGAAAAATTGCAGAGCTCGGTATTTATCCAGCAGTTGACCCTTTAGATTCAACATCAAGAATTTTGACTCCAGAAATAGTTGGAGACGAACATTATGATTGTGCTCAACGCGTTAAAGTAACTCTTCAACGTTACAAAGAACTGCAGGATATCATTGCCATCCTAGGTATGGATGAGCTTTCTGAAGAAGACAAAATGATCGTGCATCGTGCAAGAAGGGTTCAGAGATATTTATCTCAGCCATTCCATGTTGCTGAGCAATTTACTGGTCTTCCAGGAGTTTTAGTAGATATTCAAGAAACAATTACTGCATTTAATGATATCCTTGATGGGAAATACGACAAGTATCCAGAAGCAGCCTTTAACTTAAAAGGTGGTATTGAAGATGTTATTGAGGCAGGAGAAAAAATGCTTTCTGAGGCATAATCACTATGAAATTAGATATAATTACTCCGGAGTCAGGTATTTTTAGTGGAGAGGTAACAGCTGTTTCTCTTCCAGGAAAAGATGGAATTTTTCAGGTGCTTAACAATCACGCCCCTATCATCTCTGCCTTGTCTGAAGGAATTCTTTCTATTGACTTAGAGAGCCCATTAAGTGAAGAACAAAAAAATGAGGCAATTGAAATCGAATCACCAGAAAAAATTTCTGTAAAGATTAAAGGTGGCGTTGCCGAATTGACAAACAATAAGCTGATCGTTTTAGCAGAATAAGGAATAATTATTGAGTAACGCTTGTTGCTCTACGGTTCTTATATGTTAAGACATGTTAAGCCTTTTAATTTAAGGTTTGACACAAGAATGTTTACTTATCTTCGTTAAGCTTTACAATGAGTGATTTAAGTCATATCGATCTGAATAATGTTCCAGAACATGTAGCCATCATTATGGATGGTAATGGTCGTTGGGCAAAAAGTCATGGAGAAGACCGCCTCTTTGGTCATTCCAAAGGCGTAGAAGCGGTACGTGAAACATTGAAAACCGCCACAGAGCTCAAGATAAAGTATCTCACGCTTTATGCTTTTTCTACCGAAAACTGGAATCGCCCTCAAAAAGAGGTTGAAGGTTTAATGAATTTACTGGTTCATTCATTGTCAAACGAAGTTGATGAAATGAATCAAAACGGAGTGAGACTTCAAGCCATAGGAAACATTAAAGGATTACCTGAAGACTGTCAGGACAGCTTGCAAAATGCGATTGAAAAAACAAAAGCCAATAAAGAGATTACTCTTGTTCTTGCATTAAATTATAGCTCTAAATGGGAGATTACGGAAATGGTTAAAACGATATCTAAGAAGTTAACCAAAAATGATATCACGGAAAATGATATCACGGATGAATTAATTTCCAAAAACCTTACCACTAGAGGCATTCCCGACCCAGAACTTTTGATTAGAACAAGTGGAGAACGAAGAGTAAGTAATTTTTTACTTTGGCAGATTGCCTATACAGAATTCGTGTTTTTAGACATCTTTTGGCCAGATTTTGGAAGAAAACAATTTGTTGGAGCCGTTTATGATTTTCAAAATCGAGAAAGAAGGTTTGGTATGGTATCAGAACAAATAAATATTATAGAATGAGAATATTAGGCGTATTTATTTTGTGCTTTATCTTTCCATTTACAGGCTCTGCACAAATAGGCGGATCATTGTCAGAATTGGACTTTTCCTATTTAAGCCCTAAAGAATATGAGCTTGGCCCGATAAAAATATATGGTGCGAACAACTATGACCATCAAGCGATTAAATTAATTGCAGGGTTGCGACAAGGCCTACCTATTACACTTCCGAGCGAACAAATCAATACTGCGATTAAGAACCTTTGGAAAGAAGGCTTATTTTCCGATATATCGATATACGCTGAAAAAGAGATTTCAGGCATTGTATATTTAATTATCGAATTAAAACCAAGACCAAAACTTTCAAGATTTAAGTTTACGGGTGTTTCAAAACGGGAAGCAGATAAAATCCGCGAAGAAATATCGCTTTTTTCGGGAAAAACGATAACTGAAAACCTAGTGTTTCAAACCAGAAATCAAATTAGAGGTTTCTTTCGAGAAAAGTCTTTTTACAATGTCAAAGTGAATATCGACAGAATTAAAGACACGGTAATTAACAACTCTGAGCTTTTTGTAATCGATGTAGAGAAAGGAGAGAAGGTTGGAATAAAAGAGATTAAAATCAATGGTGTCATTAGTGTTCCAATGTGGAAATTAAAGCTGGCAATGAAAGACACAAAACAGAAGTCATTATTGAGAATCTTTAAAAGGTCAAAATTTACGCAATCAAGTTATGTGACAGATAAAGAAGCATTATTGGCTAAGTTTAATGCAGTCGGCTTGCGTGATGCAGAAATAGCATTCGACACCGTATATCAATTAGATGAAAAAAACCTAGTTATTGACCTTACAATTAATGAAGGAGGAAAGTATTATTTTGGAGATATTTCATGGACAGGAAATACCAAGTATCGTTCCTCTTACCTAGATACTATTCTCGGAATTAAAAGAGGTGATTTATACAACAAGTCTCTTTTGGAACAGCGGATTTTTGGTAACGGAGACGGTCGAGATATTTCATCTTTGTATATGGATAGAGGCTATCTGTTTTTTCAAGTCATTCCAGTCGAAACCAATGTGACCGATAGACATATCAACTATCAAGTGAGAATGCTTGAGGGCAAAGAAGCACGTATTGGTAGCGTAACCATTAGAGGCAACACCAAAACAAATGATTATGTCATTCTGCGAGAGGTAAGAACGAAACCGGGAGACCTGTTTAACAAAGCAGACATAATGAGAACCCAAAGAGAACTCGCTCAGTTGGGTTACTTCAACGAACAAGCCTTTCAGGTAAATCCTCTACCAAATCCTGCCAAAGGAACGGTTGACATTGAATACGTTGTAGAAGAAAAATCCTCGGATCAAATCGAATTGTCCGGAGGTTATGGTGGCGCAGGACCAACCACGAGCGGAAGAATTATAGGCACACTAGGTCTGACATTTAATAATTTTTCAACAAAAAACTTCTTTAAAAAAGAGGCTTGGAGCCCATTACCTGGTGGAGATGGACAAAGACTTTCAATTAGAGCACAGTCAAATGGGCGTTTTTATCAAGGCTATAATTTCTCCTTTACGGAGCCTTGGTTAGGGGGTAAAAAACCGAATTCATTATCGTTTTGGATAAACAATACAGCATTGAGTTCGAATGGTTTGTTAAGAACCAATCCAGATTACAACGGTTTGTCAATAACAGGGACGGGGATTGGTCTTGGAAGAAGAAAAAAGTGGCCAGATGATTACTTCACTGCTTATTATGAATTGAGTTATCAATATTATGATGTGGTAAATGATTTTCGTTTCCCTTTATTTACACAGGGATATGCAAATGATATCGCGTTCAAATACGTGCTTCAACGTAGCTCGGTTAGTGCACCAATTTACCCTCAAAGTGGCTCAAACTTTAAGTTTACTGCAAAAGCGACCTTACCATATTCATTGTTTACTGACATTGATTATTCTACCGCCTCAAATCAAGATCGATTCAAATACCTTGAGTATTATCGGTTCCGTTTTACGGGAGAATGGTATATTCCTCTTTCTCCAAATAAAAAATTAGTTCTAATGCCAAGAGTTGGATTTAGTTATATTGGAGCCTACAATAAAGAGAAGGGAGTAACGCCATTTGATCGCTATTCTATGGGAGGAAGTGGCCTGTCCGGTGTCAATCAGCTTGGAGGAAGAGAAATTATTGCTTTAAGAGGTTACGAAGATCAATATGTATCCTCAGCTGGAGGCGACCCGATTATTGCCAAATACACCCTAGAATTACGATACCCTATATCATTAAACCCATCAGCCACATTTTATGCGCTCACTTTCGTCGAGGCGGGAAATACGTATCCAACATTTGAAAATTTCAATCCGTTTAATGTAAAAAGATCTGCGGGTATTGGCATACGTGTATTTCTTCCGATGTTTGGAATGCTTGGTCTCGATTATGGGTTTGGTTTCGACAAACTTGACTCATGGGCAGATGGTTTTGGTAACGCAACAGATCAATCGATAGATCAAAGAGGTTTTTATCCCAAGCTCAGCTTTACCATAGGAATGAATTTAGGGGAGCTTTAATCCCCTTGGTTTTAGCCTTGATTTTATTTTGAAATAGGTTCTTTTTTTCATACTTTTCGTATCCAAATATATCTACAACAATGAAACTAAATTCACTATTAGCATTGATCCTGGCGTCACTAAGTAGCGCTTCTTGGTCTCAACAGTATATAATTTCATCAACTTATATGAATACGACACCTCAAGTCACGCTTGCGAGTGTTGCAAATTTACCACTTGAATACGATGTTGAAACATACAAGATTATTTATAATACCATTGATGCACTAGGAAACCCTACCATTGCTTCAGGCGCTTTTTGCTTTCCGATTTCGGAAGGCTGTTCAAACTTTCCTATAGCAGTATACGAGCACGGGACCAGTCTGAGAAAAGTAGACGTTCCTTCCTACGATGTTCAGGAAACCTATATAGGAAAGATTTTTTCGGCAGGAGGATATAACGTAGTTATGCCTGACTATTTAGGAATGGGAGAAAGCCCAGGCCTTCATCCATATTGTCACGGAGCATCTGAGGCAACGGCAACCGTCGACATGATCCGCGCTGTTCGTGAGGCACAAATGTTGGATATGATCCCCGGTATGACAGCAGACAATGGGGAAATGTTTCTAACAGGATATTCTCAAGGAGGACATGCTGCAATGGCAACACATAAATATGTTGAGGAAAACAACCTTCTTAGTGAATTCAATATTTTAGCCTCGGCACCTTGTTCTGGGCCTTATCAAATTACAGGAGCAATGGCTGATACCATTTTGGCAGCTTCATATTCGAATCCAGGTTATATTGTTTATTTAATGGCATCATATCAGTCGGTTTACGGAAATTTGTACAATACCTATTCTGATATTTTGCGTTCTCCCTATGATCAAATTGTAGAGCCGTATTTTAATGGTAACAATACCACTTTGGGAATGGGAAGTCTCAACGATCAGCTTCCTACTATTATACAAGAACTCGTTGTGGATTCGGTGGTTCAGAATTTCTTGAATTCCGCTTCTGATTTTTCTCACCCATTATGGCAAGCCATGTCAGACAATGACAATCATGATTGGGTTCCAACTCGACCTGTTCGAATGTATTATTGTACGGGCGATGAGCAGGTTTCATTTCAAAATGCCATCGCAGCTGAAGCGACTATGCAGGCCAATGGAGCCGAAAATGTAGAAGCCATATATATGGGTGACGGGATGCACAATGAGTGTATTTTACCTTCTTTGTCTGATGTATATTATTGGTTCGACACGTTACGAACACCATGTAACACAAATGGTTTAGAGGTTATTAAGCTGGATGGTGTAGAAATGTTTCCCAACCCTGTTATTGACGAATTAGAGATTAAAATAGTGAGCCCAGGCAAAAATCAAATCATCATTTCAGATGGCTTTGGTAAGCAAGTTGAGCACATTCAAAATGTTCAAAACAGCATCAAAATCTCAATGTCAGCTTATGATTCGGGATGTTATTTTATAGAGGTTCGAATGAAAGATAGATTTGTGGTTCAAAAAATCATTAAAGATTAGCTCCCCTAACCTGCTAGAAAATCAAAATTAACGTTCACTGCTTTTTGATCTTGGATTCCAAAAGAATATTCATACGAGCTTTCTGGACACCAATCGAGATCTTCTATATACGCTTCCTCATACACAGATAAGATAAATACGTCTTTATTTTCATCATAAGAGATAGAGATTTCATCTAGGCAATTGCATTTAAAAGATTCAAATAAAATCTCTGCTCCATAAGAGTTTCCTTTTTTTAGTTCCTCTGGATCAGCTACTTTTAAAAAGTCTATAAGCTGTTGTTGACTAAAACCCACAGCATCTTCAGAAGAAGTTTGAAGTTTCCCGTAAAGGTCTTCAACGAATCTAGAATCAAAAATAATTTTTTCTGGCTTTACCTCCTTTGAAATAACTGCCGGTTCATTTGTTTCACATGAAGAAACGATTACACCAAAACAAAAAAAGAAAACTATAGATTTTATAAAATTCATAGTCAAAGTTAATCAATATCTCACATCAGTGATTTCCTCGAAAACACTCTAGCGTGTTTTAGGAATTTTTAGAGCCTAAGATAGGCCATTAGATCTATTCATTTATTCCTCAAACGTTTCGACGAGCTCGCCCATTTTTCCATCTTGAAAGTCAGATACCGCTTGCTGTAATTCTTCATTGTTATTCATTACAAATGGCCCATAAGAAACCACAGGTTCACCAATAGGCTCTCCAGACAAAATAATAAATTGCGAAGCTTCTGATATATTTATGTTTAGCAAATCACCATCATTTTTGTACCAAATCATCGTTTTGGGTGGGACCTTTTCATCGTCAACTGATAAACTGCCTTTTAAAA
>ERZ887849.1865-NODE-1865-length-18363-cov-7.451715_pt1 | contig 18363 bp, 20 predicted proteins | sample MGYA00521267_ERZ887849 | MGnify/ENA primary metagenome ERZ887849 (study PRJEB32303, sample SAMEA104408601) | aquatic metagenome | biome: Brackish water; feature: Pelagic; material: water | place: Baltic Sea | collected 2014-06-06T16:11:00 | depth 2,863 m ... | reverse complement strand
AGGTAACCGTTACAGGACAATCGAAAAAATCCAAGGGAAAGGAATTGATGAAGCGCGTGATCGAAAAGCGCCAATATTTTTATGACTTAGTGCCGGAATATAAGTGTGACACGTATTGTTTTGGATCTCTAGAAAAAGAAAAACGGGATACGATAATCAAAGATTCCGTTGTGGGTAAAGAAAAATTAAACCTCATTGAATGGCGCGCTATAACCTATTACAAAAAATCTCAAAAATTCAAGAACGAGTTTTATGCCTATGAAGATTTCACAGATCCATCTAAACCTTTGACAATAGAGGCTTCAACTAGCTTCGGTGATGGGAATGCTAGTATAGCAGGAGCTATGGGTGAATCTTTCAATCGTAATTTATTCGTAACAGGAATAAAAGATGCACACATTAATTTATTCGAGAATCTTCTTCTTTTGCCAAGAATTTCAGATAAACCTATAGTCTCTCCTTTGGCCTACAATGCCTTTGTGTATTATACTTTTTATTTAGAAGGTTCTTTTTTAGATTCTACTAATTCTTTGATTTATGAAGTGCGTGTAGATCCTCGCTTCGATTATGAGGCACTATTTTACGGCAAGCTTTTCATCCGAGACGATGGGCTGGAATTAGTTTCCTATGAATTAGGAATTAATCGTGCTGCTTTGCTCCATTTTAGGGACATGCATATTGTTTGTGACTATGAAAAAGTAGGGGAGCGATTGGTTCCTTCACGAAAAGAATTTGTCTACAATGTCTGGGAGCCCGGGAATAACATAAATGGATTGATTCGTTTGACACATCAAGATTATTCTTTTGAAGTGGACGATTCTAAAAGGAATTTTTGGCTAGAAACCAGCGTCTACACGGATGATGCTTTCGATAAGGACACAACATTTTGGAACGAGCGCAGACCCTTTACGCTGAAAGAAATAGAAACAAGTTTTATTCAGGAACAGGATAGTATTATCACGTATCACGAAAGTGATGAATTCAAATTGAAACAAGATAGTATTCGGAATAAATTCCATTGGTATACGCCTCTAATTGGTTATGGGCGCTCCAATTCCTTCAAAAAACAAGAGTGGTATGTAGGCGGCTTACTTCAACAAATGAATCTTTTTGGAGTGGGAGGGTATCGACACAAACTGCCGTTCAGCTATCAGAAAGAATTCGAAAACGGGAAAAAGTTTTCGGTTAATCCGAGTATAGATTATGGGTTTTTCAATAAAGATTTGAAGGGTTCTTTTGGTGGAAGTTTCACCTATAATCCAATGAATTTTTCCAAGGTGTTTTTCGAAATAGGGGATGTTTATGACCGAATTGCAGGAGCGCAAAATATTGCTAGCGCTTTCTTTCCTACCAATATGGTGAGGAATCAGAAGGTGGAAATTGGCTTTCGTCGAGAGATAATCAATGGATTATATGGCCAATTGAAACTGGAATATTCAGACCGGAGAACTATAGAAAATATTAAGTACCCTGCATTTTATGATACAGTATTTGCTGTTTTGCCCGAACCACCCGTATTTGAAAGGTATAAAATATTCATGCCCACACTCGATTTGGAATATCATTTCAGACAAAAGTATATTGTTCGTAAAGGGCAAAAAATTGTACTGGGATCGCCGTATCCAGCAATTTTTCTCAAATACAAACGAGGTATTCCGGATATTTTAGAAACCATCTCGAATTTTGATTTTATCGAGCTGCGAATAACAGATGATGTAAAATTGAACACACTCGGAGAGGCACAATGGAAATTTGAATTGGGATCTTTTTTGTTCAAAAAGGACCTTCGTGTTATTGAGAACAAATTCTTTAGACAATCGGATAGAGGTTTCTTTTCAAATCCTGTGAACACCTTGCAGTTGTTAGATACCACAATGAACACATCAAATTCATATTTACAACTGAATACAATTCACCATTTCAAAGGATTTTTCTTGAATAAAATTTGGTTAATCAACCGATTGGGGCTAGAAGAAACAATTGGCGGTGCTGCACTTGTTATTCCTGATGCCAATTTTCGACAAGTTGAATTCTACGCAGGTTTGGAGCGAAAAATCACGCTTTGGGGAGGAACGTTCAAAGTAGGTTTGTACGCTGTAACATCTGACAATAATTTCGATAAAGCAAATATCAAAATGAAGTTTGGAATTAACGTTTATAATGACTTTTCTGGCAAATGGGAGTATTGATCCGTTACTTGCACAATATTATCTCTCTCTCGACGTCTTGATATCCTAACAAAATAGTAGATTTGTTTCAGTGGTATTTAGCAGCGTAATATTTCTGTTTTATTTTCTACCTGCATTCCTTGTAGTGTATTTCTTGTCGCCAAGAAAAGTAAAGAATTATACCGCGCTTTTGGCGAGTATTGCCTTCTATGCTTGGGGAGCACCGAAATTTGTTTTCGTCATTTTAGCGTCCACTATCATTGATTTTTTCATCGTAAAGGCACTGCACAATGCTTCCGAAGAAAGGAAACGAAAAGGATTCCTAATGATTTCACTGGTCATGAATTTAGGACTTCTGGCCTATTTCAAGTATGCGAATTTTTTCGTTGAAAATTTGAATGCCGCCTTGAATTCTATTGGATTGGAACAAGTTGGGTGGACCTCTGTGGCTTTGCCCATTGGAATTTCGTTCTACACTTTCCAAACCTTGACCTATTCAATTGATGTGTACCGCAGAATTCACGAACCTTTAAAAAAGGTGTCTGATTACTTGCTGTATATCATGGCGTTTCCACAAATGATTGCTGGTCCTATCGTCCGTTTTACGCATATTGCCGATCAAATTGTCAAACGAAAAGATACGCTCGATGATAAACTCGTTGGCTTTTATCGATTCTGTATCGGACTGGCCAAGAAGGTGTTAATTGCCAATGTAATGGCAGAGCAAGCCGATTTAATTTTTAGTTCCAACCTCAATGAGCTCACGACGCCAATGGCGTGGATAGGTATGATAGCATACACCTTCCAAATCTATTTCGATTTTTCTGGTTACTCCGATATGGCAATTGGCCTTGGTCGTATGATGGGATTCCGTTTCCCTGAAAATTTCAATGCGCCGTACATTTCTACTTCGATTACGGAGTTTTGGCGCAGATGGCACATGACATTAAGCGGATTTATGCGCGATTACCTCTACATTCCACTGGGTGGAAGTAGAGTGAATTCCAACGGTCGCCTATATTTTAATTTGGCCTTGGTCTTTTTACTTTCAGGACTCTGGCACGGAGCTTCGTGGAATTTCGTCATTTGGGGTGCATTTCACGGGTTCTTTTTAATTCTCGATCGACTTTTCTTAAAGAAGGTATTGAATAGCATTCCGAAAGTGTTTTCCATTTTAATCACATTCATTATCACCATGTTTGGTTGGGTTATTTTCCGTTTGGAAGATTTCGGTAAAATTAAAATGTACTTATATGAGCTTCTAGCTTTCGATGAAAACTTGTTGTTTGTTGATGTAATACCAGCTTTTTGGTTGTTATTGATTGTCTCGGTTTTCTTCTCCTTTGTGGGAGCTTTCAAATTTGGAAAGAAATTACAGGCGTACTTTTTCGAAACAGATATCTATGGGAATAGAAGTCATGTCATCTTATTTGTTCTTTCTATTCTTCTTCTTTGGCTGTCGACTAGTTCTATTACGAGTTCAGGTTTTAACCCTTTCATTTATTTTAGATTCTAATGGAAGGAAAGAAAAATAGCACCCTTTTGAAACGCATACTCGTTGGAGCGATGATGTTGGCCTTGGTTTTCCCGATGCTACAACACAAGTTCAAATGGGTGAAAGAAACACCGTTAAATGGTGCGGTTGAACTCTTAGAACGACCTGTTTTTTCTTATGAATCGTGGTTTGAAGGAACGTATCAGGATCAACGAACAGATTATCTAAACCAGAATGTAGGTTTCAGAAATGCTATGGTTCGAACGTACAATCAATGGCATTTTTCTTTTTACAAACAGGCCAATGCAAATGGAGTAGTGATCGGAAAAGACAACTATTTGTATGAAGAAAACTATATAAAAGCACATTTTGGAGAAGATATCAGAGGTACAGAAATTATACAGGAACAAGTTGAAAAATTAGCCAAAGTCTCGGACACTCTTAAGAAACTAGGGAAACATCTGGTGGTTCTTTTGGCCCCAGGAAAAGCAAGTTTTTATCCAGAGTACATTCCACGGAAATCAACCATTAATTTGCCGATGAATATTGGTGCGCGAAATAATTTGTACGAGTACGATCGACTTTTGAAGGGTAAGGTACCAACGATGAATCTAAATTCATGGTTCATCAAAAATAAAGGAAAAATGCCACATCTTTTGTATCCGAAAACAGGAATCCACTGGAGTAAATATGGCGAAATTGTCATGGCGGACACCCTAATAAAGTTCTTCAATAAATTGCCAGGAGTTCAGTTACCTCACTTGATCGTTGACAGTATCACAAGAAAAATAGAAATGTGGGACACCGACGACGATATCGAAAAAGGTATGAATTTGTTGTTCAATATTCCAGACAATGAAATGGGCTATCCGTATTTCCGAGTAGTGAAAAATCCGGAGAAGAAGTATTCGAAAGTATTGACCATTGCCGATAGTTACTTCTGGGGACCTTTCAACGGAGGAATGTCGAGAGATTTATTCAATGATGGTCGATTCTGGTACTACAACGAAGCTATTTTTCCAGACAGTTACGAAAGACCATTAAATGTGAAAGACGTTGATTTCCAGAAAAAATTAGAAGAAAATGATGTAATTTTAATCATCTGTACAGACGCCAATCTCTTTAAATTTGGATTTGGATTTATCGAGCAAGCTTATGACACTTATTTTCCGAAAAGATAAAAGCATGAAAGTATCTGCCATTTGTTTTCTCTTTTAAGGGCATTACCGATTTCTTGTCAATCAGAAAATACTGGAACTGATGAGTCTGATGTTAAAGATGAACTAAAGCAGCTTTCTGAAGAAACTGGACGGGAAAAGGATGAGGTGACCAAACAAGTGAAAAGCATTGTAGCTTTTTTCTCATGCCGATTTGTCACTATTTATAATCAACGCAATAATCCACCCCAATATTGGAATGTACGAAAGTATGGATATTGTTTTGTCGTAATTGTCGAACATAATTCGCTTATTCTCTTGAAGTTAAGAAAAAAGTGAATCCACGAACTCTTTTTTATGGAATATTTGCAAGTCTTTCATGCCTTCTCCAACACCAATGTATTTCACAGGAATCTTCATTTGATCAGAAATTCCAATCACAACACCACCTTTCGCTGTTCCATCCAATTTCGTAATCGCCAAAGCATTTATTTCGGTCGACAAGGAGAATTGTTTAGCCTGTTCAAATGCGTTTTGGCCTGTAGAACCATCTAATACCAATAAAATCTCATGCGGTGCTCCAGGAACAACCTTATCCATCACACGTTTGATTTTACTCAACTCATTCATCAAATTCACCTTGTTGTGCAAACGTCCTGCAGTATCAATAATCACGACATCTGCATTGCTTGCCTTAGCCGATTGAAGTGTATCAAAGGCAACTGAAGCTGGGTCCGCATTCATGCCTTGTTCCACGATGGGGACGCCAGCTCTTTCTGCCCAAATAATCAATTGGTCAACTGCTGCTGCACGAAAAGTATCTGCCGCACCAAGAACTACGCTTTTTCCAGCTGACTTGAATTGATGGGCTAATTTTCCGATGGTGGTTGTTTTTCCAACCCCGTTTACACCAACGACCATGATCACATGTGGTTCGCCGTTTTTCTTTTCAATATTGAAGTCATTCGTGATGCCAATATTATTTTCCTCCAATAAAGCTTCTATTTCTTCTTTGAGAACATTATTCAATTCATTTGTTCCAAGGACTTTATCACGAGAAACACGTGCTTCGATTCGGTCTATTATTTTTAGGGTTGTTTCGACTCCTACATCAGAAGAAATAAGGATTTCCTCCAAGTTGTCGAGTACTTCATCGTCGACTTTAGATTTACCAACAATCGTGCGTGTTAGTTTGGTTAGAAAACTCTGTTTGGATTTCTCTAAACCTTTGTCCAGTGTTTCTTTTTCTTTTTTTCCGAATAATCCGAATAATGCCATGGCACAAATATAAAAAAAGCCCACTCAGTAAAACTGAGAAGGCTTGTAAAATATCGTTTAAAAGGAGGATTATTTTTGTTTAAACCACTCTTGTACTTTGTCGTTGTGTACGATTTCTTCTTTAAAGGTATAAGAACCTTTTTCACCTTTTGTCATTTTGATGACCTTGGTGTGCTGTTTTCCGCCTCCTTTTTGAAGGGATGCTACTACTTTCTTTGCCATGTCTTATTTAATTTCTTTGTGAATTGTCATACGCTTCAAGATGGGATTGTACTTTTTAATTTCCAATCGCTCTGGCGTGTTTTTTCTATTCTTAGTCGAAATATATCGAGAAGTTCCTGGTTGACCAGACTCTTTGTGCTCCGTGCACTCTAAAATAACCTGAATTCTATTTCCTTTTGCTTTAGCCATTACCGTCTAATTTTTTTCGATTATTTCAAAAATCCTTTAGCACGAGCTTCTTTCAAACAAGCAGAAATACCTTTCTTGTTTACTGTACGAAGTGCAGACGCTGAAATCTTCAATGTTATTGTTCTATCTTCTTCTGGAACGTAAAACTTCTTAACCACTAAATTGGGCTTAAAAGTACGTTTCGTTTTGCGGTTGGAGTGAGAAACATTGTTCCCTACCATTACCGACTTACCTGTTAATTGACAAACTCGTGACATGTTCTTTTCTTTATTCCAAATTCTAAATTGGGGTGCAAAGGTGGCAATTAATTGAAAAACTACCAAAGCTTTTCATCTTTTTTTTAGGAATTTAATCCAAGTATTTCACATCTCACCAAATTAAGGGCAGATAAGGCGGTCATACTTAAGTTTCTTTCCCGATTATCGCCAAAGTTAAGACATATTTTAAATACTCTTTTTTCCGTCGAAACTGCAATCCAAACTGTGCCGACAGGTTTATTTGGCAATCCTCCATCCGGACCAGCGATGCCAGATGTAGAAACGCAAACATCAACGTCCAATAATTTACGGCCTTTTTCAGCCATTTGAGCTATAATTTCCTCACTTACCGCGCCATGTTTGATCAAATCGTCATGCGAAATACCCAATAAGTTTTCTTTCTCCTTATAACTATACGCCACTATGCTGCCTTCGTAATAACGAGATGAACCGGCAATTTTTACCAATTCTTTGGCTATCGTGCCTCCGCTGCAACTTTCTACAGAACCAATGGTCATGTTTTTGTCGATGAGCAATTGTCCCAAAACTTCTGAAATACTTTTTTCTCCTATTGAATATGCATGTTTGGGAATTCGCTTCAATACTTCTTCAAAATACGTGTTGATTTTGTCTGAATCGATTCGACCGTTTTTCGAACTCAAGCGAAGTTTTACGATTCCCGGAGAAGGTAAATAGGCCAAACTCAATCCATCTGCGCGCACCGCGTCTTCCCATTCTTCAATCTCTTGTGCCAAATATGATTCGCCAATTCCCTGAGTCATCAGGGTTTCGTGATACAATTCTTGGGTTTCAAAAAGTTCTTTTAAACGCGGGAAAACTTCATCGTTCATGATGCCTCGCATTTCATAAGGAACGCCTGGCAAACTCACTACAATGCAACCGTCCTTCTCAAACCACATTCCCGAAGCGGTACCCTGATAGTTGTGCAATAGTGTCGCTCCAAGTGGAAAAGCCGCCTGTTGAATATTTACTTCCAACATTTCTCGGTTCCGTTTTTTGAAAAAGCCTTCGATTCGTTCCAATACTTCAGGAACAATCTCCAAACTCGTGTCGAAATATTCGGTCAAGGTGTGTTTTGTTAAATCATCTTTCGTCGGACCTAGTCCACCTGTCAGAATAATCAATTGATTCTTTGGCATCAGATGGTCTAAACTCTCTTTTATGTCACCTGGTTGATCGTAAATCGCCCAACTTGTGGTCACTGGAATACCCATAGCTGACAATTCCTTGCCTAGCCATGCCGCGTTGGTGTTAATCGTTTGACCAATGAGTAATTCGTCGCCGATAGAAATAAGTGCTGCTTTCATGTGCGCGAAATTACAAAGAACTGCGTGAATTCAACATGAAGAAATCGAGGGATTAAGAATGTTAAAGTGTAAAGTGTAGAGTGGAAAGTGGTAAATTCAATCATAAACTTTCTACTTTCCTCAAAAAAATTACACTTTAATAAACTTCGCAATGCTCTCAATGTGTCCCGTGTGTGGAAACTGATCCACGAAGCTCAATTTTTCAAGGGAGAATCCATGTTCTACCAAAGTAGCTGTATCCCTGGCTTGAGTGGAAGGATTACAGGAAATGTATACGATATTCTTAGCGCCTAATTCAATTACTTTTAATAAAGTTTTTGGTGCAATTCCAGCTCTCGGTGGATCCAGAATTATCGTTCCAATTTTACCTTGAAATTCGGGATGTTCTTTTAAGAATTTACCGACATCTGCAGCGAAAAATTCTATTTGATTGATCCCATTTCGTTTTGCATTTTTTCGAGCGTCAACGATCGCTTCTTCAACGATATCAACACCTACAATCTTTGCGTTTTGTTTTCTTGTGGTTAAAATCTGACCGATGGTGCCTGTTCCGCAGAACAAATCCATGATGATTTCGTCGTCTTTTAATTCTTCTTCGAAAACGTAATCTAAAGCTTTAGTATAAAGTGATTCAGCACATTTTGGGTTCGTTTGAAAAAAGCTTTCCATGCTAATTTCGAAAGTCAATCCCAATAATTCTTCATTGATTTTTGGTGTTCCGAAAAGTAAAGTAGAGTTGCCATTTTCAATCTTTGCTCTGTCAGCTACGTTGTCGTTTACCGTGTGCCACAAGCCAGCAATCCGATCGCCCATCAATTCCTGGATAAATTTAGCAAATGCTGGAGCGTCAAACTTTTTCAATCCTTCGGATGAAGTGACTAAATTCAACAACAATTTGTCTTCTGCAAACGACTTGCGCACCACAATGTGACGAAAGAATCCGTGTTTCTTCGGTGGATGCCAAGCGGGAAGATTCGTCGCTTTTAAATAGTTGCGAATCTCAATCAATTTCGTTTCCCATTCGACGTCGAAAAGTCCGGATGGTTTGTTTAAATTTTCAACTTTCCACCAGGTTCCTCGACGTTTAAATCCTAAAGCGAAAGCATTGTCCACTTCTTCGCCTGTTGCTGGGATATGCTCGATGTTCGAGAAGCTATATTCCATTTTATTACGGTAGTGAAAATGATTCGGTGAGGAAATAAAAGTGTCAAATTTACTCGCAACGTCTTCAACATGAGATAGTTTACGGAAATTCTCCAAAGTTGCCTCTTTCTTAACTTGTTCTTGACGTTCAACCGGAACATAAATATAAGGACCGCCTGATATTTCTTGAAAATCGCTCATCACTTCCTCAGAACTGCGCTGCAACACATCCACCAACTTAGCTTCAGCATAGCGTTTTTTCTTCTTCGTGATGCGGGCTTGAACCGTTTGACCAGGAAAACAATTGTCTATAAAAATGACAAAATCGCCATCGTCCGTCGGAACTTTTGCAATTCCACGTCCACCAAAAGCGTATTCGCTAATTTTTACTTCGATTAATTCTCCTCTGTGCATTCCTTAAAAAGTGTAATTTGTAAAAAAGTGTAAAGTGTAAAATTGTGAGCGTAATTTTAAACTTTCCACTCAAAAACTCTCCACTTTTAAATCAAACCTCGAATAACTCCCTTGTCCGATCCTTGAATGAAACCAATAATTTCCTCCAATAAAGGTGATTCAGGAAGTGTTTCTATAGCGGCTTTGATTCCCTTTGTAATGTTGCTATTTTGCACGTAAATAATTCGATAAATATCTTCGATTTCTCTGATTTGTTCCTCGGTCATTCCTCTACGTCGTATACCAATAGAATTGACACCCGCGAAGGTCATCGGCTCTCTTGCTGCTTTGATATAAGGAGGAACATCTTTACGGATTAAACTTGCGCCACCGATAAAGGCATGTGCCCCGATATGCACAAATTGCTGTGCCGCTGCTTTTCCTTCGATGATGGCGTAATCGTCTATGGTAACATGACCGGAAAGTCCGACGTAACTGGCCAAAATGACATTATCGCCCAATTGACAATCGTGTGCGATGTGCACGTATGTCATCAACAAACAGTTGGCGCCAATTTTGGTCGTTTTTCTATCGTTTGTACCTCGGTGAATCGTTACACATTCGCGAATCTTGGTGTTGTCGCCAATTTCTACGGTTGTTTCCTCACCTTGATATTTTAAATCTTGAGGTACAACGCCAATCACTGCTCCTGGAAATACTTCGCAGTTTTTACCCAAACGAGTGCCTGGATACAAATTGGCATTGGAATGAATGACACAGCCGTCGCCAATTATCACGTCAGTATGTATGTGTGCGAAAGGATGTACAAATACGTTTGCACCCAATTGTGCTCCGTCGGCGATGTAGGCTAGGGGACTAATCATTTATTCTTTGTCTTTAATTACTTGCGCCAACATTTCGGCTTCCATCACTACTTGACCGTTGACATACGCTTTTCCGCCCATGTGAACCAATCCTCTGCGCATTGGTGACAATAAATGCAATTCGAAAATTATGGTATCACCTGGCAATACTTTTTGCTTGAATTTTACATTATCGATCTTCATGAAATACGTCGAATACAAATGCGGATCTTCTACTTTGCTCAAGGCAAAAATACCACCCACTTGAGCTGTTGCTTCGATTTGAAGAACTCCTGGAAAAACAGGGTTTCCTGGGAAATGTCCTTGGAATATAGGTTCGTTCATCGTTACGTTTTTCACGCCGATAATTGTTTCTTCGCCAATTTCCATCACCTTGTCTACTAACAGGAAGGGGTAACGGTGTGGCAACATCTTTTCGATGTCATTGATATCATACAAAGGCTTTTTCGTTAAATCGAAATATTTGCCTTGCGTTTCTTGTTTTTTAATTTGCTCTTTCAGCACCTTGGCAAAACCTATGTTACCTGCGTGTCCTGGACGAGCAGCCAAAATATGACCTTTAATTGGTCGCCCCAACAAAGCTAAATCTCCAAGGATATCCAATAATTTGTGACGAGCGGGCTCGTTTTCGAATTTCAATTTCGTCGTGTTCAAAACACCTACGCCTTCTACTTTGACATCTAAATCTTCTTTTCCAAGCGCCTTTGCCAAACGTTTCAATTCGGCTGGGTCAACTTGTTCACGCTCCACCAAAACGATAGCGTTGTCTAAGCTTCCTCCTTTGATCAAATTGTTCTTCGCCAAGAATTCCAATTCTCTTAAGAAAACGAAAGTTCGACACGGAGAGATTTCTTTTTTGAATTCACCCAAATTATACATCGTAGCGTGTTGCGTTCCCAAAACTGGCGATTTATAATCGACCATTACAGTCAATCGATAATGATCGTCGGGAACAGCTAAAAACTCAACACCTTTTTCTAGGTCTTCCCATTTGATGTTTTCCGTTAACTCGAAATAATTTCTCTCGGCATTTTGCTCAACAAGACCTGCTTTTTCAATTGCTTCAACGAAAAGCCAAGAACTTCCGTCCATAATTGGTACTTCAGGCCCATCGATTTGAATCAAAGCATTGTCCACTTCCATGCCAACTAAGGCCGCCAATAAATGTTCGGTTGTATAGACACGTGCACCATTTTCTTCTAAAGTAGTTCCACGGTCGGTTGCCACAACTAAATCGCAATCTGCTTTTATTGTTGGTTGACCTTCTATATCAACTCGTTGGAATTTGAAACCGTGGTTTTCTGCCGCTGGAAGAATTGTGATGTTTACTTTTTCACCTGTATGAAGTCCTATTCCGGATAATTTTGCCGAATCTTTCAGCGTTTTCTGCATGTCCGTCATGTCTATTTGTCTTTGGAAATGAGTTTGAGTTTATCTTCTAATTCTTGTAATTTCCTAAGGATATAGGGTAATTTTCTAAATCCGAAGTATGATTTTTTGAAGTCGTTTATCGGTATGCCTGGAGATCCCATTAATATTTCTGCTTTCTTCACCGAACCTGGTATTCCAGATTGTGCTACGATTTGCGTTTGATCTGCAATTTTGATGTGTCCGCTGATTCCGGCTTGTCCGCCCACCATTACGTGCCGCCCAATTTTTGTAGAACCTGCAACACCTGCTTGAGCTGCCATTGCTGAGTGTTGACCAACTTCAACGTTGTGCGCGATTTGAATCAAGTTGTCCAATTTCACCCCTTTGCGGATGAAAGTCGACCCCAATGTTGCTCTATCTATCGTTGTATTGGATCCGACTTCAACATCGTCTTCAATCACAACGTTTCCAATTTGAGGAATCTTGGAGAAAACTCCTTTTTCATCAGGTACAAACCCAAATCCATCGGCTCCGATTACGGTTCCTGCATGAATAGTAACATTGTTACCGATTATACAATCTTGGTATATTTTCGCTCCAGGATGAATCGTGCAATTATCGCCAATCGTGACGTTTTCACCAATATAAGCTTGTGGATAAATCGTCGCATTTTTACCGATTTTCGTTCCATCACCGATGTAGGCAAAAGCACCCAAATACAAACCTTCTCCAACCGTTGCCGACTCTGAAATGTGAGAAGGTTGTTCGATGTTGGGCTGTTTTTTCGTCATTTGGTTGTAGATATCAAGCAATTTTGCAAAACAAGCATGTGCATCGTCTACTTTCACTATAGTCAAGGTATCTGGAAGCAATCGTTCTGCTTTAAATGTGCGATTAACGATACAAATCGTTGATTCCGTTTTGTAAATATGTTCTTCGTATTTCGGATTTGCTAAAAAAGACAAACTACCAGGAGTTCCCTCTTCAATTTTCGCCAAACCAGTGACAACGGCATTTGTATTGCCTTCAACATCACCATTTAATAATCCTGCAATCTGCTCCGCAGTAAATTCCATGTTCCAAAATTAAAAATTCTAACTGTAGAGAGGCAGGCGTGGCTCTCTTATTTTCAACAAGCTACATTGTATATCATTGGAGAGTACCCTTATAAATGTACTTAGTAATGTTGATTTTATCCTTGTACCATACTGAAATCACTTCAACTGTATCGCCTTTTTTGGTTTCGAATTCTAGGTGATGTTCTGGTTTTATTGTGTTTAAAAAATCTGACTTGTCATAATTTAAGTAAGCATTCTTCTTCAGTTGTTCCAATATCGACCGATCATCTTTGAAGCCTAATTCAACTCTTATTCGTTGCAATGATCCGGTCGTGTCAGTGAAAATTAAATCTTTTCCATCGGGGAATCGCATCAATTTTGCTTTTCCAGTTTGTTTCTCATTTGGTCTGCTCGTATAAACGGAAGAGACATAACTATCGTTGGGTAATGTGAAATATAATGTGGTTTTGTCCTTCGTTAATTTGTAAAATTTGTTCGGATTTTGTTTTTTCGAATGCTTGAAATCTACATCGGCATCTGCAATGAAATCAATTAGATTTTTGGACGTAATTTCTTTTGATTCTAGGTTCTTTTGCTGCTGAGTTGGAACAGCAATCACCCGCTGAAGAATACCCGTTTTGACCCTATTTCCAGGTGTCCAAGAGCAACCTCTGGCTCCGAAAAACATGATAACGAAAAGTGTTCCGAACCCGAACCCGATTCCGTAATATCTTAAACGTCTTCCTAAATTGCTCATTTGCTGTTTTGAATTGTTGTTTTTACTAGGGTCCAAAGATAAGATTAAGAGGGGAGTGGGAGGTGTTTGTCTTCTTTTTTATGGTAAAGGCTTCAACAGGCTTAGCCTGTCGAAGCCCGTCACTTCATATCAAAAAAAACGGGCTCAATTTCTCGAGTCCGTTTTAATATTATCTGAAATTCTGATTAAAGAATTGCGTCCAATTTTTCTGTCAATTGGGCTTTTGGAACTGCTCCAACTAGTTTGTCTGCAATTTCTCCATCTTTGATGAAAAGAATAGTTGGGATGTTACGTACTCCGAATTGAGCTGAAACACCAGGGTTTTGGTCAACATTTACCTTTCCGATAACTGCTTTCCCTTCGTATTCTGTGTACATTTCCTCGATAGATGGTCCGATCATTCTACACGGTCCACACCATTCTGCCCAAAAGTCTACTACTACTGGTTTGTCTGATTTCAATACTAATTCTTCGAAATTAGCATCTGTTATTTCTAATGCCATAACTTATATGTTGCTTTTTGTGCTTTTGCCGAAACATCTCAGCGCAAGCTAATTATTATTCTACGTTTGTTGGACGCAAAGTTAACCTTTGACTTATTCTTCTCAACAATTTTGCCAATCTTTTTTCAACGCCATCTTGTCAGCCTATCCTTCGTTTTTTACAATCAAGGTTTTCGCCGTTTTTTGATTGTCAGATCGTAACTCGAAGAAATAACGGGCATTGGGAACTGATGTCGTATCGAATTTAACCTTGTTGCCACCTACTTTAGCTGAACGTTTGTCGATCGATTTAATCTCATTCATTTTTTCGTCCAACAAAAAGATCTCCACCTCTTTGTCTTCATGTAATTCGTAGAAGAATTCAACTTCGCCGCTCGCAGGCTGACGTGTAATAGCTTCCAATGTCGCGTACTTGGCTTGGTCTATTTCATCTTTTCCCATTCGGGACAGTAAACGCCGGTACAAAATGACACCGATTAAAATGGAAATAGAAACCAATAATGTTGGAATCGCAACGGAAAAAAAGGTGATTTTTAGTGCTAACATTATAGAGAAATTAAACCTTTTATTTGCGCGGCTTTCTCATATCTTGAGATTATCGCCTCGGAACTCAACATCATTTCTTTTACCGTCACACTGACAAATTTGCCGTTTTTTGATTCGTGAAAAGAAATATCTGCCGTGTCATCAAAAAGTGCAGTGGCACGTGCAATTTGGGCAGGCGTGTTCTCTACTATAAACTTGAATAAATACACATTTGGCCATTCTTCTTGGTCGAGTTGCGCTTTTAACCTATCAAAAACTCCCATTTTTTATTTCTTTTTTACGCCACAAAGATAGTCGTTTTGCTTCGTTCAACAGGGTTTCTTTTCCATCGAATGTTAATTGTTGTAAATCTTCGATGGTTTGTCCTCCTGCTTTTTCAAAAGATTGGACCGCCATAGAAAAGGTCACTGGTTCTGGATCTTTAGAAAGTAATATATCGCTGATATCAAAGGTCTCTGTCAATTCTAAATAAGCCGAGTATTGGGTGAATAATTCGATTAAATTACGGATTAATTGTACGACTTTCGGGTTGTTTTTTGCGCTAAAAATAGCTTGAAACAACTTGGCTTTTTCACTTTCAAAATAAGAATAGGCTTCAGAAAGAGTATTGCCTGCTGGAAAATCGATGGTTGATGATTTCACCTCTGGAAACTCCGAATCCGTCAAGATGCGAAAGGCTTCTTCGCGTTTCAACATTTTCTCCATCCGTTTCTCAAAAAGGGAAGGAAGGATCGCTCGATTTAAAAAGAATTGCTTGTCTTCAAATAAGCGTTCTTCGTACAAATCATACAAATCGTCTTTTTCTTCAAACGGAAAAAATAAAGCGGCGTTATTCATTGAAATCTATGTTCTTTTCCTTGTTTTTATTCATCCGAAGATTAATCATTTCAACTGTCAAAGAGTAAACCATCGCGAAATAAATGTATCCTTTTGGCACATGTTGATCGAAGGCTTCGGCAACGAGAACGACTCCAATGGTCACTAAAAATGCCAAAGCAATCATTTTCACCGTAGGACGATTGATGATGAATTCGCTAATCGGTTTGGCAAAAATCATCATGACTATCATAGAGACGATTACGGCCAAATAGATGATGATCATCGGGCTGTGGTGCGTTTCTTTCGCCATTCCGTTGGTCATTCCAATTGCCGTGATAATCGAATCGAAACTAAAAACGATGTCGACTAATAAGATCTGAACGATAATCGCTTTCAAACTTTTTTTCTTTTTTGATGCGTCTGGATCAGCATGTTTGTGGGTCATACTGTCGTGCATTTCCATTGTACTTTTGTAAATGAGGAAAAGTCCACCAATTAGCAAAACAAGCTTTTGTCCTGTCATTTCCCAGCCAAAAATGGTGGTGAAAGGTTCGGTTAATCTCATGATCCAACCGACGATCGTTAACAAAATAAGACGAATAACGAGTGCCAAGGACAAACCAATGTTTCGCGCTTTGCGACGCTCAGTTGCTTCTAAAGGTTCCGTGATGATAGAGATGAAGATGATGTTGTCTATCCCCAAAACGATTTCCAAAAGACTCAAAACTATAAAGTAGAAGAGGCCTGTGGTGGTGAGCATTATGGCAAAATCGAGTGTCATATTTTCTAGTGTTGTTTAAAGTGCAAAATTAGCGAAAAGCAATTGACAATTGACGTTATTGAATTGACAATTGATAATGGATAATTAGCTGCGCTGCTGCCTATGGCGGTGACGATGCAGTTACATGAGATTAAAAACTTTCCAACTTTCCAACTTTTCAATTTCCAATTTTCAACTCCAAAACCATCCACAAATCACAAGCAAAGTGCCCAGAGTTTCCGAGAGGATGATCAATTTTCGTAAAGCCCATTTTTCGGTACAGTTCGATGGCGTTGTGCAATTCGGGAAGAGTTTCAAGATAAAGTTGGGTATAGCCCAGTTCCTTGACAGATTCTATGCTTCGTTGCATCAATTCTTTTCCAATTCCTCGGTTGCGATAATCCTTGTGTAGATAAAGTTTAACTAATTCCGCACAGCCTTTTTCAAGTCCTTCAGTGGGATAAATGCCGCAACCTCCGATGATTTGCCCATCAGCTTCTGCAATCAAATAAACGGAGTTTTCTTTCTGAAACAATTCGAAAAGTGCATCAGTCGTTGGATCGGTAAAGACTGTTCCAGGTTTGTTGACACCAAATTCAGTCAATACCGTGCGAATGGTTTGCGCGATAGAGGGGTTGTCTTCTTTACGTATTTTACGGATAATCATGTTGTCAATTTACCTGAACTTAGTCTGGTTGAAAATAATCAATTAATCAAGTAGTTCTACGTGTTTTGAGTTTAAACATGTTTTTAATCAAAGTATTGATAATCAGACTGATGCGTAACAATTGTTTGCGCTTCGATTTTAATGACTAAATTGCTAAAAAACAAAGCTATGAAATATCTCTACATCTCCCTATTGTTGTCTTTATGCTCCTTTTCAGGCTTTAGTCAAGAAACAACGGTTAATGACTCAATGGTCGTAATCACCATGCACAATGGAGATATACGAATTGGTAACATTTTGAGTGATGATGGTCGCGAAATTCTCTTCTTATCTAAAGATGTAGGTAAGATTTATTTGCGAAAGGAAAATGTAAAAAGTATCGTTCCTTACAAATCAGAAGATTTTCAGATAGTGGATGGTGAATACCGAAGCACAGGTCCATTTACAACCCGATATTATTTCACAACCAATGCGCTACCTATTAAGAAAAAGGAAAACTACGCAATGGTTAACCTCTATGGTCCTGAAGTACATTTTGCTACCTCGGATAGATTCTCTGTTGGTTTGATGACAACGTGGATTGCTAGTCCAATGATGTTGGCGATGAAATATTCAATTCCAACGAAGAATCCGAAAGTAAACTATGGCTTGGGAACATTGATTGGAACGACTGGCTACCTAAATCAATTTAGAGGTTATGCGGGATTGCATTGGGGAATGGTAACTATTGGTGATCGTTCTTCTAATTTTACACTTTCAGGCGGCTTCTCCTATATTGATGCAGGGTTTAATAATACAGATCCGAAACCAGGAACTTATTATGCATCACAAAGCACAAACGGTTATATTGATATACCTTACCAACCGCGCAGCGTGGCAACTGCACCCGTTATTGGTTTGGCGGGAATAACTAAAATTGGTAAAAAGGCAAGTTTCTTTTTTGATGCCATGGTGTTTTTAGGTCAAAACAAACGCACTTCTGTAGAATATTTTGGAAATTATAATTCACCAAATTATTATGCCGTTGTTTCTGAAGATCCTAATTTGCATGTAGTTGCCTTTTTTATGCCAGGGATTCGGTTTTCAAAATCAGAAGATAGAGCATTCCAATTTGCAGCGGCTGGTGTGATATCGTCGAGAGCAGGAAATACAAGGTCGTTTCCGATTCCAATGTGTTCTTGGTTCTTTAAGTTTTAAAGGCTCGCCAAGTACTAAAAGATTAGTTATTCAAAAGTTCGATTTCAATTGAAATCGAACTTTTTAGATCATATGCTTGTTTATCTTTTAAATGAAAAGAATAATGATTATTCTTGGGGTACTCGTGGCTCTGTTTCTATTGTTTCAAATCTATGTTTACTTCAGTAGAAA
>ERZ887849.1861-NODE-1861-length-18412-cov-9.556246_pt1 | contig 18412 bp, 21 predicted proteins | sample MGYA00521267_ERZ887849 | MGnify/ENA primary metagenome ERZ887849 (study PRJEB32303, sample SAMEA104408601) | aquatic metagenome | biome: Brackish water; feature: Pelagic; material: water | place: Baltic Sea | collected 2014-06-06T16:11:00 | depth 2,863 m ... | reverse complement strand
TATTTTTACATCCTCGACCCGACGTACGTTTGTCCGATCGCTACACGGCGGCATCCTATTTAGACGAGCGCCTCGTTGAGCTCGGTGTGGTATAAAAAATGGGGCCATGGGTATTTTTTATCGAAAAGTTAATCTCTGAGTAATCTATGACTTATTTGTTCCACAGCGACCCGGCCCAAAGCGACCCCGCAAGAGGCGCGAGGCCTGACGCTCGACTGCCTTTGCAAGCTGCCTGGTGCACCCAGTACTAGTGCACCCAGTACTAGTGCGTGTCGTTTATTGGGTGGTATTGCGCCTCTCAATAGCTCTCGCCGGGTGTTCCTGTGCAATGGTTCAGGCGGACGTCGCGCGTGTTGCGGTTGCCGCTAATTTTGCGAGTACAGCCCAGGTCTTGGCAGACCGGTTTGCCGCAAATAGTGAGCACTCGGTTGAACTGGCCATCGGATCGACCGGTTTGTTGTATGCACAAATTCTCCAGGGCGCGCCCTTCGATGTGTTATTAGCTGCAGATCGCGATCGACCAGAGCGCCTTGTACTGGACGGGCTCGGAGACTCCGATAGCCTGTTTGTATATGCGCAAGGTCGGCTCGCCTTTTGGACGCCAAATCATGATCCGATGCCCGGTTTGGGTGATTTTCTTGCGACCTCAAACGGATCCTTATCACTGGCTAATCCAAAGCTCGCGCCCTATGGCGCGGCGGCGCTGGATATTATCGATGCGCAAGGTATCGAGTCTCTGAGCGCAAAGCTTGTGTACGGGGAAAATGTTGCGGGCGCATTTGCGCTAGTGGCCACAGGAAGCGCACAAGCGGGGTTAGTCGCGCTCTCGCAGTTACTTGATCAAGGCGTCCTTGAGCGCTATTTTCGCGTTATTCCTTCGTCATCCCATCGAGCTATTGATCAGGCTGCGGTGCTTACTCACCGTGGGATGGCAAATTCTGCAGCGACTGCGTTTCTGGTGTTCTTAAATAGTCAGTCCAGTCGCACCTTTATCGAGCAGGCCGGTTATACCGTGCCTTCTCCGCGGATGGACTGATATGCTCGAGTGGTCAGCATTATGGTTAACGATTAAGCTCGCTGCGCTGACGTCAGTCTGTTTGATCTTTATTGCCACGCCTATTGCGTGGTGGTTGTCGACGACACGGAGTCGTTGGGCTACCGCCGTTGATGCGCTGGTGGCTATGCCGCTCGTTCTTCCTCCGACCGTGCTTGGATTTTATTTCTTGTTGGCGTTGAGCCCACAGTCATCCTTTGGTCAATGGTGGCTAGGTCTTACTGGGCAGCAGCTTACTTTTAGTTTCTCGGGGCTAGTTGTCGCGTCAATCGTTTACTCGCTGCCTTTTGCAGTACAGCCCTTGCAAGCATCGTTCGCTGGAATCGATCATAGAACCCTCGAGGCGGGCGAGGTGCTCGGGGCGTCACCCATCGATCGCTTTATCAGTCTTGTGTTGCCGTTATCGAGCCGGGGTTACTTGACCGCTCTGATACTCGCTTTTGCACATACTGTCGGTGAGTTTGGCGTAGTGCTTATGATCGGCGGCAACATTCCCGGCGAAACCCGCGTTGTCTCCATCGCGATTTATGAGGCTGTAGAAACACTTAACTACGATGCAGCACACACGCTTTCACTTATCTTAATCGGCTTTTCTTTTGTAGTGCTCGCACTGACCTATGGATTAAATCGCCACTTTGCCCGACCCCTTTTCGTGCATAACCCCAAGCGGGAGTCGAAACGTGCTTGAACTAGGGATCAATATTAGTTTGCGCAAAGGCGATTTCGCTCTCAGGGTCGAGAAGCAGTTGTCGCTGCAAGGTATCATCGGTGTGCACGGCCATAGTGGCGCGGGAAAGAGTTCACTACTGCGGGTGATCGCCGGGCTTGAGCGACACGCCAAAGGCGCGATTACCCTAGCGGAAGAGTGCTGGCAGGACAGCGACCGACGCTATGTTAAGCCCGCCTACGAACGCCGGATAGGTTATGTATTTCAAGAGCCTCGGTTGTTCGATCACATGGATGTAGCAGGCAACCTTCGCTATGCCACTAAGCGCGCAAAAATGGCGACGGACGGCACGCTCTTTGCAACGATTGTCGACAGCCTACGACTCGCTCATTTACTCACGAGGGAGCCCTCGACACTCTCTGGCGGCGAGCAGCAGCGCGTCGCTATTGCGCGTGCCTTGTTGACGTCGCCGCGACTTCTGTTACTTGATGAACCACTGAGTGCGGTTGATAACCAGCATAAAGGCGAGCTTATTGCGTTACTGAGAAAAATTAATCAGCAGTTCGAGGTGCCGATTATCTACGTGTCCCATTCCACGGACGAGCTCGCCACTTTGACCGATCAATTGCTGTTATTACGTGACGGATCCGTTATTGCATTTGATGATACGGCGCGGCTAATGAGTCGTTTAGACCTTGTCGAAATGTCTAGCTCTCGGGAGGCGGGTTCGGTGATCGAGGCGCGAGTGAGAGGCTATGATGAAGAGTTTCAGCTCACGCAATTGTCGATTGAGGGCAGCATCTGCTGGGTTCCGGAGCGAGTCGGCAGCGAGGAAGCCCCCGTACGTTTGCGTATCCACGCTCGCGATGTGGCCGTGGCATTAGAAAGCCCAAAGGGCTTGTCTATTCGAAATATTTTGCCTGCTACCTTAAGCGCTATTGAGATAGGTAGCGCCGCTCATGCAGATGTACTTGGGCTGGTGGGCACTCAAACTATTCGCGCACGCTTAACGCGCGCATCAGTTCGTGAGCTTAAGCTCGAGGTGGGTCAGCCAATCTATCTATTGATCAAAGCAGCATCGGTCGAGGCGGACTGACGGCATGTGCGTGTTAGCGGTGCTGCCAAACCAATCCCGTTAAGATGAAGCCAAGACCTAACAGTGTATACGGTTGCACAGGCTCACCGAGTACCAGCCAAATAAGGACTAAAGAAAACGGTGGCGATAGAAAAATTAGCGTGGATATTGTCGCGGCTCGAGCAGCTAGCTTCATGGCATTTAGCCAGCATATAAAACTAATGCCCATCTCAAAAATGCCGACGTAGAGTCCCCCGAGCACCCCTTCTAAAGGTATTGGTTTGAGCCCTTCAGTTGCGACTACAAGCGCAATAAGCAGTGGCGTGGAGACACTAAAATTCAGAAATAAAGCGCCGACCGGGTTGATCCCATGGCGGGTATTGGCGATCCAGTAAAGTGCCCAAATCAGTGTGCTACCGATGGCGAGGCCGATCCCTACAGGGTTCGTAAAGTGTAGTGTCCATGGCGCCCCGTGGGTCGCAATCACGAACACGCCGGCGTAGCTTATCAGTGCGGCAATAATGTCGCGACGACGCAACGTTTGTTTTAAGAGCAGCGCAGCAAGTAATGGCAATGTTAGCGCCCACGTGTAGTTTAGCGCCATTGCTTCTTGTGCTGGCAGTCGCGCATAGGCTTCGAATAGGACGTAATAGTAAAGCCCCGGATTCAATACTCCGATGGCTAAGGTAATGCTGATATCCCTTGTAGACGCAGACGCTAGGGCCTTGAACTGGCCATTCATTGCAACAATCACACCGAAGAAAACCCAAGAGGTCGCCGATGCTATGGTGACGAGCAAGAGGGGTGAAACAAATTGTAAGCTCAGGTTGAATGCAGTCGCGACCGTACTCCACAAAGCGACAGCCATCAGTCCTAAGGTTATGGCCTTACGGTCTTGGCTCACATTATTCAGCATAGTGTAGTGATGAGTAGCGCAGATTTTTTAAGCACATGTCAGTCACGATCAGGGATGACTTATTGCTTGGGGTGCATGGCCGACTCAACGGCTCGCAAGTCGCTGTAGCCCCCGCCATTGATCACTGTGGGGTAGCCCGCCGCCTCCAGTGCAGTCTTAGCTTGTTCCGACCGATTGCCACTGCGGCAATAAACAACGATGGTTTGAGTTTTGTCGACTCCGAGCTTCTCAAGGCCTGCGACTATGCGCTCGTGAGGAATATTAATCGCGTTATCGAAGCTGCCCGTGGAGACTTCCATCGCCGTGCGCACGTCCACTAGTAAGGCGCCATTGTCGATCGCGTTGAGCGCGGTAATCTGGTCTTTCTTGTTGGTGAGGCTGCTATCGCAGGCAGCGAGGGTAAGCGCAAAAATAAGTGGGAAGATAAATTTCATGGTGCGTTCCTTTAGACTGAGCGATACGGGCTCGAAAAATACGCTTACAATGGCCCTGCGCGATAGTCATAGTTTACCTGCACGTTGTGCGGGTTTATATGTAAATGACACGAAAGGGAGTCATGTTATGGGGACACTACGATACCTAACCCTAGGCTTTTTGCTGGTTAGCGGGCAGTCGCAAGCGTGGTCCGATCACGCAAGCTTGGTATGGCCACTGCTCAGCACTGATGCGGAGTTAAAGGCTCCAGTGTTGACACCCAAACCGTTAGGCGATTTTGTTGAGCAGCAGTCGCAGGCGATCGCGGAAGTGCTCGAGGCGCACGAGCAATGGACTGCGGCGCGCGGAATGGACTACGCATTAACGCCGCAACCCTTGCGTTTTGATCCCCAAAGTTCAAATCTAACGCGGAGCTTTATTCAAGCGATTCGAATCAATCCTACCTTGAGTTATGCACCCTACCGTCAGCTCATGGCATCGGAGCTCGGTGCGGCAGATAACCAGGAGACAGTCGGCTGGAACGACCTGAGCTTTCTCGATGCTGGGGAATCTCACAGCTCGATTCCCTATGTGCTGCTAGCAGCCTCAGATCTAGTCAGCCCTGCCCACGTTCTTGCGACTGCCAGCGACGAGCCGGATAGAGGCATGGACGTCGGCCTGTTCGCCGATAACGGAACGCCGTTTGGTGCGATCTATGGGTTTGGCCAGCAACCCTTTGGCAACCCAAACTTATCCTACGGGTCCCAGGCTCCTTTTCACATGGGCTTTTACCATCTGGACTGGTTAACCAAGAAAGCCCAGCCCGGACTTCTCAACACATACCCAATATGGCGCATCGCGCTTTATGACAGGCTCGCGGAGCTCGCTTTTACGACAGGCAATGACTACTGGGGTTGGCGGTTCATGGGCTGGGCGCTGCATTATATTGGCGATTTGACTCAGCCGTATCACGCGGTTCCCTTGCCCGGCGTATCCACTGTTAGCGCGCTGTGGCTAGTTATAAAAGGTGAGACGAATGACGCTATTCAGCTTGTCTCAAATCGGCACGGGGTACTTGAGTCCTATCAATACCAGCGTTTGAGTACGGCATTGAGCGGTGATGAAGCAAGCGGCGTCTGGTTGACGACACTCAGTAACGCGGAATCCGCCCCTGCTGAGCTTAGTCCGACTGACGTTCAGAGTTATTTGACGCTTGAAAGTGTAGAGGCCGCCACGGCTCTTGATACCGCTCTGGCAATGTATGTGCCGTCACGCTATGTCAGCGATTCCTCGTTCGAGTGGGTGGGGTCGGGCTTAGAGGGCGATGTCGCAAACTTGATCCGCACTGACGGCGGTGACGAGGCAATCCACCAATTAGATGCTATTGTTACCCAGCAACTGAAGCGGTTTGTACGTTTTGCTCAAGCGTGGGTTAATCGCACTAAAAAGCATAATCAGGAATGACTGAAGCGTCAGGAGTAGTTATGAAATCGGTGATATCAGGTTTGTCGTTTGTCACAGCAGTCGTAATAGCAGCAATGTCGTTGGGTCTGTCAGCGGCAGAGCCCGTGGTCGGGCCAGTCATAATGAGCAATGGACCTGTTATTTTGCCACCGGAAGGCAGCTATAACTTGAACCCCGATGAGCACTATAAAGTCTCAATTGATATTGGCGATACCGCTGAATTTCCCGGAGACATCAATCGAAAGTTAGTGAGTGTTGCGCGTTTTCTCAATATGCACGCGCAAGCGGGGATTCCAAAGGACAACATAGAGTTTGCAATTGTCGTTCACGGTAAAGCGGTCAGCGATTTCCTGACCGACGAGAGTTACCAAGCGCGCTTTAATGACGTCAATCCTAACACGACGCTGATCAGTGAATTGCAGTCTGCCGGTGTGGACATCTACTTGTGCAGTCAGACAGCCGCCTTTAGAAACATAGGATTTGATGAATTCCATGGGGGCGTAACCATCGCGTTATCTGCGATGACGAGCCACGTAAGACTCGAGCAGGAAGGTTACCGACTCATCCCTTTCTAATTTGCGCATAAGAATTTGGAGATATCAGTGATAGTGATTAGAAAGGTTGCGCGAGCAGCCTGTGTCGGTATCTGCTTTAGTGCTTTGGTAGCTTGCTTCGATATTGAGCAAACTCTGGTTATCCACGACGACCAGAGTGCCGCCTTTAATTTTGTATTTACCGTTGATTCCGCTTTGCTTGAGCTGGGTGAAGGCGCCGATATCGACCTCGAGAGCGCCTGTGACTCGGAAGATACATTCCCCGAGGAGCTGCCCGGTGCTCTGACGCGTGAAGCAGATGTTCGTATCGAAGAAGCCCAATTGATTTGTGAGTATACGATCTCAGGACCACTGGCCGACTTCGATGCGCTGTCCGCCGATGTTCAGCGTGATATGGGCGATATGGACCTGATATCTCTTGAAATCTTAGATAGAAATCGAGCGCGAATTGTAAGCGTGTATGATTTCTCGGACGACGACATAGAAGACTCAGCCAAGAGCTCAGTGGGTGGATCGCTGCGTCGTATGATCGCATCCAACTTTGAAGGCAGAGCGATTCGTTGGACTATTAAGGCGCCGACGATACTGGAATCTAACGGTGAAATTTCACCGGATGGGCGTAGCGTCCACTGGGTGTTACCGCTGGAGCAGGCGATCGGTGAGTCGGGTCGCTATGCATTCGAAGCGATCATTGACTACAGTGCCCATCAACCCCGTTTCTTTTAAATGAAGTGCCTCATTCAGCGGGTCAGTGAGGCGTCGGTTGACGTCGACAGCGTATGTGTTGGCTCTATTGGTCGCGGTTTATTGGTGTTTGTGGGCGTTGAGCCCACTGACACTGCTGCTTCACTCACGCGCATGGCAGAGCGGCTACTAGGCTACCGTGTTTTTGCTGATGCCGATGGGCGGATGAATTTAAGCGTTGCCGACGTTAAAGGAGAATTGTTGTTGGTGTCGCAATTCACATTGGCCGCTGACACTCGGAAGGGTACTCGACCAGGGTTTCAAACGGCGGCGCCACCGAAGCTTGCTGCTAGCTTGTTTGAGCAGTTTGTAAACGGCGTTAAGCAACGGCACAAACCTGTGGCAACAGGGCAGTTCGGAGCGAACATGCAGGTGAGTCTGGTTAACGATGGCCCCGTTACCTTTTTGCTTGAGGTTTGAATAATGGCGTCTTCCGAGGGTAAGTCACCGGTGTGGCGCGGCATGAAGGGGTCCATCCCTTTGTTTATCCCCGCCATTCCTTTCGCTTTTGTATTTGGCGTTGTCGTTGCTGAGTCGGGCCTTCCAGGTTTTCTTGGGTGGAGTTCCGCGCCGATTATCTTTGGCGGCGCCGCGCAGATTACGTTGCTGACATTATTGGGAGAGGGTGCTTCAGTGGCCGCTGCAGTAACTGCTGCACTTATTGTCGGCGCGCGACACTTGCTTTACTCAGTCACTTTGGCGCCGCGATTTCAGAGCCAACCCAGATGGTTTCGCTGGGTTGGCGCATACATGCTCATCGACCAAGTATTCGCATTGGTTTCCATCGAAGAACTGGATGATCCTGACGAGTTCAGGCATTTCTATTTGAGCGCCGGATTGACCTTTTGGTTTCTGTGGATGAGTTTTACGGCGCTGGGAATCGCCATAGGGCCCATTATCCCTGAGGGTTGGCAGCTCGCCTTCGCAGCTCCCGTATTGTTCATCAGTATACTTGCTGTATCGGTAGACAGGTGGCAGAAAGCCGCCGCTGCCCTGGTAGCGATGATAGCGATGGCGGCGCTGGCCGATTTACCTAATCGGCTGGGTATTTTAGTAGCGGCGATACTTGCGATGTTCGTAGGTATTCTGCTCGAGCGCGTGCGACGATGACCGTATTTATAGCGATTGTTCTTGCTGGGCTGGGTACCTACGCTATGCGTGCGCTGTTTCTCGTGGCGCTGTCGAATAAGACGTTTCCGCCCTTGGCACTGCGCCTTCTGGAATATGTAGCGCCGGCGGTGATGGGGGCATTGGTGGTCTCGATGCTCATCGACTCTACGGGTCAGCTCAATCTTGGGGCACCGGAGCTTGCCGGTCTAGGCTGTGCTGCTTTTGTGGCGGCCAGAACACGTAATCATATTTATGCGTTAGCGGTTGCTATGGCCGTTTTCTGGGGCCTGCGCTGGATAATGTGAGAATAAGAAATTTCGTCAATCATAGATTTATAGCCTGTTTTCACGGTGAGGATGAACATATGAAAAACTTAAAAAAGGTGATCTATCAATCTTTCGCGGTTGCCTCGGCCTGCGGTTTGTTTGTGGCTACGTCGATTGGCGCTGAGATGCCTGCATCCGAATCGATACTGCAGCCTGAAGATATTTTTGCGCTTGAGTACGCCAACGACCCGCAGGTTTCACCTGATGGTGGAACCATTGCATATGTTCGCACCAGTATGGACATCATGACCGACAAGGCTCGTAAGGCCATCTGGCTAAGTGATCCCGATGGTGGTACTCATCGTCCACTATTGGCGAATCGAGCTGATTTTACGAACCCGCGCTGGTCGCCGATGGGTGATCGTCTGGCATATGTATCGAATAGCGAAGGTTCTAACCAAATCTATGTTAAGTGGCTGACCACGGGCGACACCGCTCTCGTCAGTAATTTGTCGACGTCTCCGAGTCATGTGACCTGGTCCCCGGATGGTCGCTGGTTAGCATTTTTAATGTTCGTACCCGAGACGATGACCCCGCTGGCATCTATGCCTGCGAAGCCCAAAAACGCTGATTGGGCTGATCCTGTAAAGCAAATCGAGGCTCTGACCTATCGCTCCGATGGCAAAGGATTTCTCGAACAAGGACAACAACAAGTATTTATTATTCCCGCCGAGGGTGGCACTCCTCGCCAGTTGACCCAAGGCGCATACCAGGCCAGTGGTCGGCTCAACTGGTCAAAAGATGGAAAGCGTATTTATTTCGTAAGCCACCGAGTTGCCGATTGGGAATACGAGCCACAAGAATCGGATATTTACTCAGTAGTAGTGGCATCGGGCGAGATCACACGACACACGGATCGGATAGGCCCCGACGCTAATCCCACGCTGTCACCTAATGGTCGCTATTTGGCGTATACCGGCCACGCCGCCCGCGCCACGGGTTACAACAACAGCGAACTGTATTTGCTAGATCTTGAATCCGGCGCGATTAGAAAATTATCGGGTGACTTCGATCGAAGCATTGAAAACCCACAGTGGGATTCTTCAGGTACGTCTATTTGGTTTCAATATGAAGATCGCGGCACGCATCGTATCGGCTCGATTAACTTAAAAGGTAAGCTTGTTGAGTCCGACTTGCGCTTGGGTGGCACTACCCTTGGGCGCCCCTATGCCAGTGGTAGCTTTGATATAGGAACCAATGGCGTCATCGCGTTCACGGCTGGTGACACCCAGTCTCCCGCAGATCTCATGACATCCAAGCGTGGCGAGCGTCCCAGACAGTTAACCCAGCTCAATAAAGATGTACTCGCGCATAAAACGCTGGCCAATGTTCAAGAGATCACTTGGGAGTCGAGCTTCGACGGCCAAGCGATCCAAGGCTGGCTAATGACTCCTCCGGGCTTTGATGCGCAAAAGCGTTATCCACTGATTCTTGAAATTCACGGCGGGCCCCATGCCGCATATGGCCCGAATTTCAGCGCAGAGGCGCAATTATTTGCCGCCCAAGGCTATGTGGTTTTATATACCAACCCTCGTGGTAGTACGAGTTACGGAGACGCCTTTGCCAATGCAATTCACCTGGCATATCCCGGCAATGATTACGACGATCTTATGTCAGGTGTCGACAGCGTTATCGAGCAAGGATTCGTGGACCCTGAGCAATTATTTGTCACTGGCGGATCGGGTGGTGGCGTATTAACCGCCTGGATAGTGGGTAAGACTAATCGCTTTAAAGCCGCTGTCGTTGCCAAGCCTGTGATTAACTGGATCAGCTTTGCACTGACAGCGGATCACGCGCTGTACTTTTCCACCTTCTGGTTTGATGGACCCGCATGGGAAAAAACCGAAGATTACTGGGCGCGTTCACCACTATCATTGGTGGGTAATGTAAGTACGCCCACTATGCTGCTGACGGGCGAATCGGACTACAGAACGCCCATGAGTGAAACGGAGCAGTATTACCAGGCACTCAAACAGCGCAAAGTCGACACGATGATGATTCGTATTCCCGGTGCACCTCATGGCATAGCGGGGCGGCCATCGCGCCTGATCGCGAAGGTAAACAATATTTTGGCGTGGTTTGAGCGCTATCGGCCAGCGACACCGTAATGCGTGTCGCCGAGCAGAGCTGACGCACGAAAAAGAATACAGCATCGAGGCTTTAGGCGGCTGGCTAAAGGTTTTTTGACGACGCTTTTTGCCTAAAGCCCTTGGGGTATGTGTAATTCCAACTGCTCAGCGCCTGCTGTTTCAATTCTCACCCCTATACCTAACAGACGAACGGGGAGAGGTTTACGAGCCAAGCCCTCTGCAAGTAATTCGCGATAATCGCTAATCCGCGCCGTCGTTCCTGCTTTCTCGACGGTGGTGCTGGAAAAGTCGTTGAATTTAATCTTAACGAAGGCTTTTTGAACGACATTCTTGGCATTGGCTTTGTCGATTCTCAGCATGAGATCGACGAGCAAATCGCTCAGCTTTTCGAAGCATGCCTGACCATTCTCTAGATCTTCTGCATAGGTATTTTCGACGCTAATCGACTTTCGATTTCGCGCTGGGTTTACGGCGCGATCATCACGCCCCCACGCGCGTTCGACGAGCGTCGCGCCAAACGATCCGAAGCGGCGAACCAGTTTATTCCTGTCAGCTTCTCGTAAATCGGCGCAGGTCTGAAAGCCGAGTCGCTCGAGCTTGTGTGCGGTCACCTTGCCGACACCAGGAATGAGTTTGACCGGCAGCGCGGCGCTAAATAAATCGATTTCTTCGGGAGTTACCACCTTAAGCCCATCGGGTTTATTCCAATCTGAGGCCACCTTGGCTATGAATTTGTTACTTGAAACGCCTGCTGAAACAGTAATGCCGAGTTTCTCGCGAATGTCCGCGCGGATGGTTTGCGCCATATGAGTGGCACTGCCTTGATACAAATCGCTGTGAGAAACATCAAGATAAGCTTCATCAAGTGACAGTGGCTCTATGAGATCCGTAAATTTTTCGAAAATACGGCGCATCTCCTTAGAGGCTTCGCGATATTTCATCATGTTTACGGGGCCGACTTTGAGTTGCGGGCACAGCCTAAGCGCCTGTGCAGTTGGCATTGCCGAACGGACGCCGAAAGCGCGCGCAGGATAGTTACACGTGGTGAGTACCCCTCGGCCTGACGGGCTGCCACCGACGGCAAAAGGAATATTTGTCAAACTGGGATCATCACGCATCTCAATGGCTGCATAGAAGCAGTCCGCATCAATATGAATGATCTTGCGAGTGTTCAAACACACACCTTTTTGCTTGCCATTTTTCAGCACAATGTAACCGAGAATGAGCAGCTTTAGGCCGCTTCGACGCCACTTTTTAACAGTGTAATCAGTATCGAAGTCACCTAGCAAAGGAAAACACCAATGTTCAATAAATCTATTATTACTGCAATGTCGATAGCCATTCTCCTTATCCAAGAGCAGGCTCAGGCCAGTGAGCCGCATCTCAAGCAAGATCTCACTGTAATAGGCACGATTGCCGTAGCAACGGCCGCAGCCGGTCCGATCGGCTTTGCAATTGGGGCGGTCAGTGGCGGCTGGCTTGGGCAGCAGGTTGCTGCAGCAGAGGATCGAGACCAGATCGCGGCTGAGCTTGCCGCTACCGAGGTACGCCTAAGTGCGAGTCAGCAGCACTTAGCGAGTACGAAACACCAATTGCAATCGTTACAGGAGGAGCAAGAAAAATTTGCTCGGATGGCACTTGATCAGCTTCAGTTAGAGATGCTGTTTACAACGGGCGCTAGTGAACTAACATCTGGAGGTGAACACCGTCTGGGCTTGCTGGCCACTTTTCTTAAACGGAATGCAGAGTTACACGTGCGTATCGAGGGCTACGCTGATCCAAGAGGAGGGGAGCAGGCCAACTTAGTCTTGTCTAAGGCGCGAGCTGAGCGCGTAGCGACAGCCCTCGCAGCGACCGGTATTGCTCGAGATCGTATGTCGACTGTCGCCTATGGCGAATCTGAGTCTCTGGCCAGCCCGGGCGACCAGGATCATTACGCACTAGAGCGGCGGGTAAAGATTGAACTGTTACGCGGCGGCGATGAGCAGCGTGTTGCGGCTGTCGAGCTGCGCTAGCCTGTGATTTCAGCCGGCTTCAAAAATCACTGATAAATTGTTTGCCGGCATGTCCACGACCTCGATGCACTCGAGGCCGTGGCTTTCTGCCAACGCCACCACGCTCTCTAAATTTCTCAGTCCCCACGCAGGGTTTTGAACCTTTAAATGTGCGTCGAAGGCCTCGTTAGAAGCCGCGCTATGCGCTCCACCACGCATAAATGGCCCATAGAGGAAGAGAATGCCGCCCGGCTCTAATATACGCTCTGCACCTGCAAGCAAACCTTCACAGCAGTTCCACGGCGATATATGAATCATATTGATATTCACAATGGCAGTGATTGCTTGCTGGGGTGGATTGGTTTCGACCGACCAGACGGATTTACTTACATCAAGGCTAATGGGCGGAAGCAGGTTGCCGGACGGAAATTCTTCGCGCCAGGCATTTATGGATGCGAGATTTTCGGCTGAAATATCGCTCGGGAGCCAGTTTAAAGGCGCGAGTTCTGGCGCAAAATACACGGCGTGCTCACCAGATCCACTAGCTGTCTCCAGTGCGGTCCCTGTTTTGGGTAAGACGCGTTGTAGAACCTCCAGGACATAGGTTCGGTTTCGACCGGTGGCAGGAGCGTGACGCTGTGGCATGATGGAGCCTCCAAACTGCAGTTGTCAGTGATCGAGTCGATCATGTTACTGCGTATCTGTGTGACAACGTAAATTAATGGACTCCATTATGAAAACTGAAAGAACCTACGACATTGTCGTTTTTGGCGCGTCAGGTTATACCGGTCGACTGGTCGCCGAGTATTTGGCTCAGCAATACAATGCCGATGAGCTCAATTGGGCGATGGCCGGAAGGTCCTTGGAAAAGCTTGCGGCAGTGCGTGCAGAAATGGGCGTTGCGGACAGTATTCCTCTTATCGCGGTTGACAGTGACGATGCTGATTCCGTTGCTTCGATGGTGAAAAGCACATCGGTAGTGATCACTACAGTGGGTCCTTATCAGCTATACGGTGATGAACTGGTCAAACAGTGCGCCGAGCACGGCACGGACTATGTGGATTTGAGTGGTGAGCCCGGCTGGATGCACGATACGATTGCCGCATACGGTGCGGCCGCTAAAGCATCTGGTGCACGGATTGTTCACTCTTGTGGCTTTGACTCTATTCCCTTTGACTTGGGGGTCTATCACCTTCAGCAGCACGCAAAGGCCGTTACTGGCAAACCCGCAAGAGTGGTCAAGGGGCGCGTACGTGCAATGAATGGTTCCTTTAGTGGCGGCACCGTTGCCTCTTTGCGCGCAACAATGGCCGCTGCAGGAAAGCGACCGGAGTTAATCGGTATTCTCACTAATCCTTTCTCTCTAGCCGAGGGCTTTCAGGGGCCAGACCAACCTGCCGGCGACAAGCCTCAGTACGATGAGGAAATCAATAGCTGGAGCGCGCCCTTCATCATGGCGCCTATTAATACCAAGAATGTGCATCGCTCCAACTATTTATTGGGCAATGCCTACGGCGACGATTTTACCTACGATGAAATGTTGCTAACAGGTGACGGCGACCAAGGAAAGGCGGTAGCTGATTTTGTCACCAAAGATGACTCGTTTGCTAAGAGCCCACTAAAGCCGGGTGAGGGCCCATCGAAGGAAGAGCGCGAGGCTGGTAACTACGAAGTCGCTTTTGTTGCCCAGACCGATGATGGCCAGCTTCTGGTAACGAGCGTCGCGGGCGACAAAGATCCCGGTTATGGATCGACGTCTAAAATGCTTGCCGAGGCAGCCGTGTGCTTGTTGCGCAATCCGGATCTGGCGGGTGGCGGCATTTGGACACCTGCAGCTGCGCTGGGCAATGCGCTTATCGAGCGATTAGAAGCGAACGCTGGCTTGAGCTTCAAGATTGAGTCGCCATAAGTTTTGTTGTTAAAGCACTTTAAAAAACTATTCGAGCCCGATGCGCTGTCATCGGGCGAGAATTCACACCACCTAGCCCTTGCCACCGCTGCGTTGCTCTTCGAGGTTGCGCGTTCGGACTTTGAGCAAGACGAGGTGGAGTACGAGACGATTGTGCGCCATCTCAAAGCGGCTTTTGACCTGTCGCCCGAAGAGCTGGAAATGGTGACGACGGAATCAGAGCATCGCGTAGAGCACGCGACCTCGCTCTATGAGTTTACACGCACAATCAACGACCACTGTACGCCCCAAGAGCGGATACAGCTTATCGAGGCAATGTGGCAAGTGGCTTACGCTGACGGTGAACTGAGTAAGTATGAGGATCATCTGATTCGGCGCACGGCAGACCTGTTATACGTCGCCCACACCGATTTCATTCGCGGGAAGCACAGAGCACAAGAGGGGCTTGCGAAGTCGAGTGTCGATACGAACTGAATCACTCTTAAACAGCTAAAGCTTAGAACGCGTGAGCGTTTATTGCTGACCTAAATGCCCCGTTTTAACATAGAGAACACAGCCCTTTTCACTAAAGGGGCGGTGATGGCTGCCGGGAGGATTTCTTATCCATGTGCCTTCATCGTAACAACCTTGCTCATCAATAAGCTGTCCCTTGAGTACTAAAATTTCTTCGCCATTCGGGTGTTGGTGTTCCGGAAATATCACGCCCGCTGCCCAATTGACTAAAGAGACTGACTCGCCTCGAAATTGGTGCAACGGCATAACGGTAATACCATCGACGATGCCAGGTCGCCATTGCGCGCAAGTGGTGTCGATACGCACCGACGCTTGATCATCAGGATCAAATTGATGCAATTTGACAAAGATGGTGCCGCCCTCTTTAGAAAAAGGGGTGTGTCGAGATCCGACAGGATTACGAACATACATGCCTTTGGTGTAATCCCCATTTTCATCAGAGAAAACACCATCGAGTACAAAAAACTCTTCGCCACCACCATGGCTGTGAGCCGAGAAAAACGATTCGGGGGCGTAGCGCACAATGCTCGTAGCGCGCGCAACTTCCGCTCCGTTACGGTCTAGCATACGTCGATCGACGCCAGGCATTGGCGAGGGTATCCAGTCAAGTGCTGCGCTCTGCACTACTGCTCGTCGAGTTAGATCGGCGTGAAGTTGCATAAATTACTCTTACCTCAGATTCATCGCTTCATGACTGTGCGAGAGTAATGCACTTCTACGCGGTTCACCACATGGCGCTGGAGGCCTCTGGTTCACTACGTTGTCCGTGACATTATTGAGAATATTTCATCAATTGTCGGACAGATTCTGATCGAGGTTTATCACCCTCAAGCGGTTTTACTGAGTAAAACAGTGGAGAGAGTGAGTAATGAATACAACGATTAAACCGACTACCCTTTATCAAGCCGTGCATGAGTCGTCATTGCGAGAGTTACACCGCTATCACAATTTTAAGGTCCAGTGCGCCATGGCCGGAGACTCTTGTGCGCTGCTTAAACTACATGCTGCCGCGGCGGTTCGTGCGGGTCGACGACTGGTACTGCGTGAAGGTGGCGAGGTTGCGGTGCTTCGATACCGCTTTCATCCCCAGGCACTCAGTGCTGTGCGTGTGTCGACGATAGCCTACGATGCAGATCGGGAATACTGTATGTCGGAGGATTCTTTGGATCGCTTGTCGATCGCGTTGCTTGCGCCCGCCAAGATTATCCGTGTTATCGCGCTTGATCATCGCGTTGTAGAGCGCAATAAGGCACCGCACCAGTATTCGAGGGACAGCGGTTATTGCGCTAAGAGCGTCCAGTGCTAGGGCGTCCAAGTTGATAGCTGTAATTCGTTGTCTTGGACGCTTGCGCGAAGCCAGTGGGCCTTAGAGCCCCGATAAATCGCGCTTAGGGTAAAGTCTGCTGTATGAAGATGCTGGTGCTGAACCCCCGGCTCGATCTCAAAAGGCATGCCTAAGAGCTGCAGTAAAGGCCGTGTTCCGTCAAACTTTACCAATGCTTCGCGATCACACCAATACCGATAAAAAAACTCGGTTTTCTCACTGGCAGATTTGGCCGCATAGGTCTTGGCTGCGGCCTCATCGAAGTACCGACTGACCAGTCTTTGATTCTGTCGGTCTCGCGGCGTTTCGATATCGACCCCGATTGCACCATTATTATTGAGCCCCACTAAAACTGCGCCGTGACTGTGGCTTATCGTGCATGCCAACGGTTGGTGTGAGTGTGTAAGCCACTGAGGTTTGCCCGTGTCCGTATAGCTGACGGCTCCGTATTCTCCCGTTACGCAATGGCTCAGTACCTGCAGTAATGAGCGAGCAACAATAAACTCTCTGCGTCTACCTGGGTGTGCAATAAGACGTAGCCGCTCGTCATCGCTAACGGGTAAACGGGCATGCCAGCGTGCAATAACTGAGTCGGGAATCGATTGCGTCCCAGTAATGAGTGCGATATCAGCCATTGGCGCTTGGACTTACCTTCATTGCTATTTGGTTCGTCACGCGCCCCTCAGGATTGCGCGTGTATTCTCGGAAATCTATATCGCCGCGCAGATCTACGCGCAAAACTGCCGTTGAACGGGTGCCATAGGTATCGCCAACGATTAGCTGCGGCGCTAACTGGCGCTCGAGCGCCAATCCTACTCCCGTATTAGGAAGATCTTCATCGACGGCTTGAATACGATCTTCAATAACCTCTCTAAGCCGTTCGACGTTATTCGCATCATCCAGGGCCGACAGCGCTTTTTTAAGGCGTCGCTCCTTTGGCCAATCGGCATCTAGCGTCCCGTTTGACAGGCTGTGAACGCCGATCTCGATCTGCCTTTGGTCGCCTGAACTGCTAAATAGTGAGAAACGCGAACTGTTGTCGTGAAGCAATAAATTAAACCCTGCAAAGTGTTGCACTGTCGGAGCTATCTGCTGAAGCCATTCTTCTGTTGATAAGGTGCTGTTCAAAAAGTCAGTGACTAACTGGCCGCGTGACGGCGTTGCAGCAGTAAGAGGGACTTCCCCTCTCACGTTAGTGAGTGCTGCGATACGACCTGTTCTAGATACCCCTAGCCATGTTCCGCCTGCCTGCTCATCGCGACCCGCAAAAATGGCTGGCATGTCAGGCCACTGGTGTAATGGGGCGGTCGATCGATCGTGAAATTCATCGCGGTTAGCAAGAATTACTATGGGGTAGTCATCGAAGTGATCTAATGCTATTCCAATGAGGCACATGTCATCAGCCTTTCAAGGCGCTCCTTATTAGCAATTTATAGCACTATTCTTTACCGCGGCTTCAGCTACCGAAGCGCTTGCGCGCGACGTGCCTCTTGCACCGAGTGTTCGTAACAGCGAGGATGCTCTTCTTCAGAAAAAAGTAACAGAGTGAGACGTCAGTGAAGAGTACCATGCGTTCGCGCCTACCTCATGTTGGTACGACAATTTTTACAACCATGTCGGCATTGGCTAATGACTGCGGTGCACTGAATTTATCGCAGGGTTTTCCCGATTTTCCCCCGCCGGAGCCCCTGTTAGAGGCACTCGCGCGTGCGTCGCGCGATGCGCAGCGACAGCAATATCCTCCCATGGTGGGCCTCGCTGAGCTCAGGGAAGCAATTGCCCAGCAGATTTTCGCCTATCGCAACGTTACGGTTGATCCCGTGGCTGAGGTGACCGTTGTCCCAGGCGCTACGGAAGGTATATTTTGCGCAATTACGGCTGCAGTAAGTAAGGGTGATGAAGTCATCTTGTTAGACCCTTGCTATGACAGTTATGAACCGGCGGTTCTTTTGAGTGGCGGCCATCCGATTCACGTTCCATTAAACCCTTTAGATTTTTCGCCGCAGTGGGACGTCATTGAAGCGGCTATTACGGCTCGTACGCGGATGATCGTGATTAACTCACCGCACAATCCCACAGGCTATAGTTGGTCTGAGGAAGACATGCAGGCGCTGTCACGTATCGTGGAGCGGCATGACTTGCTCGTCTGTAGTGACGAGGTGTACGAATTTCTTGTGTTTGACGGTCAGCAGCATAAAAGCGTACTTGATTACCCCAATTTGCGCGCGAGAAGTTTTGCGCATTTTTCATTTGGTAAG
>ERZ887849.1858-NODE-1858-length-18451-cov-9.158241_pt1 | contig 18451 bp, 18 predicted proteins | sample MGYA00521267_ERZ887849 | MGnify/ENA primary metagenome ERZ887849 (study PRJEB32303, sample SAMEA104408601) | aquatic metagenome | biome: Brackish water; feature: Pelagic; material: water | place: Baltic Sea | collected 2014-06-06T16:11:00 | depth 2,863 m ... | reverse complement strand
CGGAATAGCTGGTGATCGCGCTCACCGCGCTCAGGTCGATCCGCTCAAAATCATTGGTGGCCTCAAAATCCCCGATCCGATCGAATCCGTGACCGTCCTCGAAGGTAAACGTATCGGCGTTGAAATCCCCGAAGAGATCATCATCGCCGCTCCCCCCGCTCAGCGTGTCAAACCCGGCCCCGCCATAAAGCATGTCATTTCCCGCCTCGCCAAAAAGCTGATCATCCCCGGTGCCGCCGAAAAAACGGTCCTCTCCGTTGCCGCCAAAGAGCGTGTCGTTACCCGCCTCCCCAAAGAGGCCGTCATTGCCCTCACCGCCGCGTCCCACATCATCACCTGCCCCGCCAAAGAGCCGGTCGAGCCCACCCCCGCCCTCAAGCGTATCATTGCCCGCGCGGCCATAGAGATTATCGGCCTGAAGCCCGCCATCGAGGAAGTCATCCCCGTCGCCCCCGTCGAGAAAATCAAACCCACCATCGCCATAGAGCGAATCGTTGCCCGCCCCGCCAAAAAGCCCGTCGACCGTGCTGCCCAGATTGGTGCCGCCGCGCAGCACGTCATTGCCCTCCCCGCCATAGAGCCTGTCGGCGGTATCGCCGCCGAGCAGCGTGTCATCGCCCGCATCGCCATAGATCACGTCAAACCCGTCTTCGCCCAGAATGCGGTCATTGCCCTCCCCGCCGTAAAGCAGATCGGCCTGACCGCCGCCGTTGAGAAAGTCGCCCCCCTCGCCGCCATAGATCGTGTCGAATCCTGCATCGCCCGTGATCGTGTCCTGCCCGGCTCCGCCATAGAGGATGTCTTCCCCGAAGCCGCCCGAGAGAACGTCATCGCCGCCATTGCCCATCAACGTGTCATTGCCACCCTCGCCGCGCAGATCGTCCCGCCCGGCCGAACCGTCATAGGCCTCTGCGGCGTCGGTCCCCACAAAGATATCATCGGCCAGAGATCCCGTGATCTGCCCCTGCGCCTCGTCCAAGGTCAAACGGTCGATGGAGATCAGCGCCTCAAGGATCTGATCGCGGGTGAGGGCGTTGCCACTGGCGCTGAGCACGATGGTGACCTCCTCGCGGTAGCGCAGCTCGGCCCCGCCAGCATAGGGCAGGACGCGCAAATCCTCGATATCGTAGAGGCCGGGAAAGGCGGTCAGGTCTATTCGATCCTGACCGGGCGTGAAATCGGTGATCAGATCGGTTGCCTCATCATTCACCAGCAGGAAATCATCACGCCCCGCCCCACCCGTCAGCGTGTCTGCGCCTTCGCCGTCTTGCAGAATGTCATCGCCGTTGCCACCGCTCAGAAGCGTATCGCCCCCTGTGGCGACGAGCACGTCATCGCGGTTGGTGCCGAACAATGTGCCGGAGCCCTGCGTGGTCTGGCCTGCGTTGATCCCCGTCGCGCGAAATTCTACGAGATGCGGTGCGGCCTCCGTTGCGGCCCAGAGCATGATCTGCCCGTTCACCTCGGCCATTGTGATGTCGGTGATGCCGCGCAGCGGGGTGTCGATGCTGGCCGCGATTGAATCGAGATGATGCAGCCGCCCGCCGGGCAGGAGCGTAAAGAGGCTGATCCCCATATCCGAGCCTGCGGCAGCGATATAGAGCCGCCCATCTACCTCCAGCGTTTCCAGATGCTGTGCCTGTGCGAAGCGCGTGTCGCGATTGTCTATGATGGCATCGGTCAGCACCAGCCCTTCTTCCCCGAGGCGAAAGGCCGACAGCGTGCCCGTGCCCGCCGCGACTGTGATGGCAAAAACCTCACCCCCCACCTCGGCGGCCCGCACGGTCATGGGGGTCGACAGCGCCCCGCCCACAACCTCCGTGCTGAGGCTGTCCAGAAGGGTCGCGGAGCCGAAAGGGGATATGCGCAAAGCGACCAGCGTGTTCTCCTGCCAGAAGGTGGCGAATCCGAATGTCTGCCCGCCCGCCTCGGCCATCGCCACCCCGCCCACGGCCCCACCGGGCATCCCGGGCACCGCCCGCACTGAGGGGGTTGCGTCCAGATCCAGCACCCGCAACCCGCCGCCCTGAAGCCCCACAAGCGCCTGATCGCCCAGCGTGTCGATCTGCGAAATGGTGCGTGCATCAAGGCCTGGAACAGTGCGCTCAGTCAGCGTTGTGAGGGTCTGGTTGCCGCTGCCAATTGGCATCAACTGAAGCTGATTATCCGCAAGGCCCGCAAGGATCACGCTATCGCCAAGGACGGCCATATCCGTATGCTCAAGCTGAAGCAGGCTGTCATTCAGCTCAAGCTGATCACGCTGCACGGCCCCGTCCGAGGTGATGCGGAACGCGACCATGAAATCGCCTCCACGCCCAACCGACAAGAGCAACGGCCCCTCCGGCCCCTGCACCACATGAAGGTCGGTTATCCCCTGCACACGCTCAATATCGCCCGCGAACACAGCGCCCGCAGTTTCCAGCCTGACCACAGCCATAGCCACCCCTTTTCACTCTCACCGAGCGTGACCATGGCGCACAAAACTTAATGGTAACCTTTGTAAATGTGGCGTAAAAATGGACGATCATTAGGATTTGAAAAAATAACGGCAGCATCGGCACGGCCTTGCCAACCCGCTATGCGTGCTGCTTTAAGCGTCCGGCATTGTCTCGGAGGCCAGCATGGTCGATATCGCCGCCCGCGTTCACAACCACAAATGGAAGATCGACCCCATTGTGCGGTCCCTGATCGATACGGACTTCTACAAGCTTTTGATGTGTCAGTCGGTGTTCCGCTACCGCCGCGACACCCAAGTGCGGTTCAGCCTGATCAATCGCTCCAAGCATATTCCGCTGGCCGACCTGATTGACGAGGGCGAGCTGCGCGAACAGCTTGATCACATCCGCTCGCTCAGCCTCACCCGCGGCGAAAGCACATGGATGCGCGGCAATATGTTTTATGGCAAGCGGGCGATGTTCACGCCTGAGTTCATGGATTGGTTCGAGGGCCTGCGCCTGCCGCCCTATCATCTGGAGCGGGTGGGCGATCAGTATGAGCTGACCTTTGAAGGATCATGGCCTGAGGTGATGCTATGGGAGATCCCCGCGCTGGCGGTCATCATGGAGCTACGCTCGCGCACCGTGCTGCACGACATGCGCAAATTCGAGCTTCAGGTGCTTTACGCCCGCGCGATGACCAAGCTCTGGGAGAAGGTGGAGCGGCTGCGCGATGTAGAGGGTCTGCGCCTTGCGGATTTCGGCACGCGGCGGCGGCACAGCTTTCTCTGGCAGGATTGGTGCGTGCAGGCGATGACCGAGGGACTGGGTGAGAAATTCGTCGGCACGTCCAATTGCCTCATCGCCAAGAATCGCGATGTGGAGGCGATCGGCACCAACGCCCACGAGCTGCCCATGGTCTATGCCGCCCTTGCCGAGACGGACGAGGCGCTGGCCCGCGCGCCATATGACGTGCTCAGCGATTGGCACGAGGAGCATGACGGCAATCTGCGCATCATCCTGCCCGACACTTACGGCACGCCCGGCTTTCTGGATCGTGCGCCCGATTGGCTGGCTGGCTGGACTGGTATCCGTATCGATAGCGGTGATCCGGCCACCGGAGCGGAGCGTGCGATCGCTTGGTGGACGGCACGCGGCGAGGACCCAAAACAAAAGTTGGTAATTTTCTCCGACGGGCTGGACGTGGATAAGATCGCCGAGCTTTCGGCGCAGTTCGCAGGCCGCGTGCGGGTCTCCTTCGGGTGGGGTACGCTCCTGACCAATGATTTCCGCGGCCTTACGCCTGATGATCGGCTCGTGCCCTTCTCGCTCGTGTGCAAGGCTGTGTCTGCCGATGGGCGCCCCACGGTCAAACTGTCGGATAACCCGCGCAAGGCGATGGGCCCCAAGGACCAGATCGAGCGCTACAAGCGCGTCTTTGGCGTCGGCGAACAGACCGAGCAGAAAGTGATCGTCTAACCATGTCTGGGGAACTCTCCGGTTGATCCCGCGTTAAGACGGGAGCGATTTAGGAGAATTGGCCATGCGCATCGCAGTCGGCGACAAAGTAGAATGGAATTGGGGCAATGGCACAGGCACCGGCGAGGTGACTGAGCGGTTCACAAGCAAGGTCACGCGCACCATCAAAGGCACCGAAGTGACCTGGGACGGCAACCCTGACGACCCCGCCTTCATGATTGAGCAGGAGGATGGTGACCGTGTCCTTAAATCCAACTCCGAGTTGGAAAAGGACTGAACCATGACCAAGGATCACGGACCGTCGATCAAGGACGATGACACTTATGAGGCCCTGCGCAAGGAGGGTATGTCAAAGCAGAAGGCCGCTGCGATTGCCAATGCGCAGGCCAATGACGACATGTGCCCCTCTGAGAAGGGCGGTATGCAACCACCTTATGAAGACTGGACGAAAGATGCGTTGATGGAGCGCGCCCGCGAGCTTGATGTGGGCGGGCGCTCGACCATGACCAAGGACGAGTTGATCAAGGCCCTGCGCGCTTAAACCGGCCTCAAGGCAGGTGATCGACCACGGAGAGATGTTGCGCGAGTTTGTCCACCTCGCCCAGATACCGCGCAACCAGCGCCAGATCGCTTGGCGCCGCCGACACGCCCGCAGGCATTTCGCCCCGCGCGACCGATTCAATCGCCAATGACAGCGGGATCGACACCAGCCGCGCCATGGCGGTGCCTTTCTCGTCGCCCCATGCATCCATTACATAGGTCTTGTGCCAGACCGTGCCGCCGCCCGCCTCGACCTTCAGCGAAACACACATTACCACGCGGTCAGGCTCACCCTCGGCGTAAGCGTTCTCGGCCCAAAACGTGTCTGACATCTCCTTGAGGCGCGCGTCACCCGCAGCTCCTTCCAGCGTCTCGACCTCGGCAAACACGTCTTTCCACGCCTCGGCCCAGCCATTGAGGCGCAACGTGCCGCGAACGAATTCCTTCACCCGCCAGCCGGAATCAAACCCGTATTCCTTCATGAAGGGCAGGCTGTCGCGATTGGGGTAAACCTCAAAGCTCTCGGGGTTGCGCAACGGCGCTGTGTAGCTGCTGATCGCATCCCATGGCCGGGCCACGTTCAGCTCCTTGAAATTGCGGATTGAGCGGGAGGGCGAGCGCAGCGCCTTCAGCACACCCAGGGGCGACCAGCTGAACTTGTAGCGGAACGGGTTGGGGTGTTTGGGGATGCCCCCGCAATAGGAGATGAAGCTCAAATCGCCCATCACACCGCTGCTTCGGAAATCGGCCATCAGCGCGTGAGCCATCAGGTGATCAATGCCAGGATCAAGCCCGATTTCGTTGACAAAGCTAAGCCCGGCCGCCTCGGCCCGCGCATGAAGGGCGCGCATTTCGGGCGCGATATAGGAGGACGAGACGAAATGTGCACCCTTTGTCAGGCACATCTCGGCCAAGGGCACGTGCCAGTCACCGGGCAGCATGGAGACCACAATATCGCCGGGCTGCACCACAGCGCCAAGCGCGTCCATGTCGAAGGCAAAGATCGCTTGGGTCAGATCGCCCACCGCATCCTCGGCCTTTTGCGTGGTCCGGTTCCAGACGGATACCTCATGGCCCGCCTCAATCAGCCGCCGCAAACCCGGAATGGCCGAAAGGCCGGTGCCGCACCAATGGATCGTCATGTCAAATATCCTTCATTGCGTCATGAAATGTCGCCTCGGCCCGCGCCCAGACCCCGTCGTGCAGGGTGCCTAAGCCCAAGAGCGAGGGCAAGAGCTGTGCGGCATAATCCTCACTGCTTTCCACGGGGAGGAGCGAGGGCAGGTTGTCGATGGCCATCACGTCCATCGGTGGCGTGTCGTGGACGCGTAGCGCTGGGGTGGCCCAATCGGTTGCACGGTCATACATCGGCACGGGGTTATAATCGCTGTCGGGATCACAGGCCACATCGCCGATCACCGTGAGGCGGCGGGGCGCGTCCAGCGCTGATTTTGGCACGAACACAGGCGTGCCGGGGCGCGCAAAGATACAGTTCAGGAAGATGTCATTGGCGAGGATTTCCTCGAACGGCCCGCCCTTGGCCGTCTCTTCCATGTCCCAGCGGGTGGGAGTGATCCCCATCGCAGTGCACAGATCCGCGGCCCCGGTGCCCACACGGCCCAAAGCGCCGATAATGATGGCGCGGGGCGCGTCCAGACCGTTCAAATCATGCGCCAGATCGGCCAGAAGCGCGTCGCGCCCTTGATATGTCCTGACCGCCGGGCAAACCCCACCACGCTTTTGCGCGGCCCATGCCTTGAGCGAAACAGCCGCCCCCGCATAGCCCGCCCAATAGCCGAACGCGGCCACGCGGCGGCCTTGCCCGTCCACGAGGTATTCCAGATCGTAGAGCGTGCCGCCTCCGGCCATGAACCGCTCCAAAAGGGCGCGGCCTGAATGTTGGCCCTTGAAGGCATGGCCGAACATGATGTGGCGATGTGGCAGGGGCGTGCCGTCCTCGGGCAACTCCTTGAGTCCAAAGACAATCGCATCCGCGGGCGCGCTGGGCCAGCTGTTCTCGGCCGCAATGGCGCAACCCGCGGCGCTGTATCCGTCAAGCGCGATGGCCCGGACTGAGCTTTCCTCGACCGTCACTTGGATACCAGCGGCAATCAGCGCGCGCGCGCCCTCCGGTGTGATGCCGACACGTTCCTCAAAGGCGCGTTGTTCGGCGCGCACCCAAAGATGTGTCATGGCATGATCCCCGCCGCACGTACCGCCTTGACGGATGCCCGTGCCTCCATCGCCGCGCGGAAGGCGAGGATTTTGGGAAAGCCGCTCACATCCACCTTGTCAGCCTCAAGCCAGCTACAGACGGTAAAGAGATAGGGATCGGCGATGCTGATCTGGTCGCCCAGAACAAATGTCCCGCGCAGGCAGTATGCCTCCACATAGGCGGCGTTTTCGGCCATGTTCAGGGGCATCTTGGCGCGCATATCTGCGTGGCTCGCCTCCGAATCGGCCCAGCGGATGCCGCGCGGCCCATGGGCGTGGTTCACATGCATCGTGCTGGCGAGATAATACATCACCGCACGCATATGCGCGGCGTCCTCGGGTGCATCAGGGACCAGCCCCGCCTCGGGCCGGATTGCGGCAAGGTAATCGAGGATCGCGCCGGTCTCCGTCAATACGCCCGCGCCCGTGTCCAGCGCGGGCACGCGGCCCTTGGGGTTGATCGCGTGATATTCGGGCTTGGTCTGCGCGCCGTCCTTGAAGTTCACGAGGCAGGGCTCAAACGCCACACCCGCCTCATGCAGCCCGATGGCCGCCGCCATCGAAATCGTTCCTGGCATATAATAAAGCTTCATGTATTCCACCTTTCAGATAAACGTCCGCGCCGCTGCCCGGTCCGGGCTATACAGATGCGGTGTGGCGTTGAACATGCCCAGCATCAGCCCGCCATGGACATATTGCAGGCGGTGCAGAGAACTTTTGTTGATGTGCAGCATCACTTTGGTCGTGGCCGCCAAATCCAGCATCAGAACATGCCGCACGATCATCGAGATCACGCCACCGGATGTGACCAGAAGCACCCGGCCATGGCCTGTGCAAACCTCGTCAATCAAGGTGGTGACGCGGGACGCGAACTCATCAAACCGCTCGGGCACATTTTCCAGATGCCCGCCCTCCCAATAGGTCATGACCTCGGGCAGATAGCGCGCAAACTCCGCCGCCTCCTGCGGGGCGGGGATGCCGTGTTGCGCCTCAACCGCCTGGGTCAGGGCGAAATAGCTCAGCTCGTTGAGCCGCGCATCCGTCTCGCCCTTATCATAGCCCATGGCCTGCGCCGTCTCCTGCTGGCGTTTGAGTGTGCCGGTGATCACCCGGTCGAAGCGCTCGCCATGCCCGCGCAGATGATCGCCCAGCCACACGGCCTGCTGCCTTCCGAGATCCGACAACTGGTCATAGCCCGCCTCATCGGTGGCGGCGCTGTTGGCCTGCCCGTGCCGCACCAGAACGATCTCGGTCACATGTCTCTCCTTGCGCTTTGAGCGCGCACCCTACCGTCCTGCCTTGGGGGGTCCAGCCAGAAATGGGCGGGGGGCGGATTTTCCTTCTGCATTGCCGGGGGCGCCCAGCCTGCCGCTTCTTCCTTTTGCCCCGCGCGGCTTGGCGCTATAGACCTCGGAATATGGCGCGTAAGACATCCACCAAAAAGCCCGGCCCAAAGCCTGCACGGCGTGGCTTGCGCATTGTGCGCGAAGGGCTGGCGTGGTGCGTGCTGGTCTCGGTTCTGGCGTTTTTGACGGCATCTCTCGTTCACCGGGCTTTGCCGCCTAGCCCGACCTTCTACATGAAACAAGAGGCGCGCCGCCTTGGCGGGATAGATCACGAATGGGTGCCGATTGCAGATGTGGCCCCGGTGATGGCGCGTGCGGTCGTTGCGGCGGAGGACGCGAATTTCTGTCTCCACTGGGGGTTTGACATGCGCGCGATCCGCTCTGTGATCGAGCGTGGTGAGACACGCGGTGCCTCCACCCTGAGCCAGCAAACAGTCAAGAACGCCTATCTCTGGCAGGGGCGCACATGGGTGCGCAAGGCGCTGGAGGCGTTGATGACGCCCGTGATCGAGGCGATGTGGTCCAAGCGGCGCATCATCGAGGTTTATCTCAACATTGCCGAGTTTGATGAAGGCATCTTCGGTATCGACGCCGCAGCGCATCATTATTTTGGCGTCAGCCCCTCGGATCTGAGCGCGCGACAGGCGGCGCGCCTTGCCGCCATATTGCCAAACCCCAAGGAACGGTCGGCCTCCAAGCCATCGAATTTCGTGCGCGAACGCACCGCATCCATCATGGATGGGGCGGCCACCATCCGCCGCGATGGGCGCTCTGCGTGTTTCGAGGATTGAAAACCGCACAATACATTGGCATTGAAGAAGAGCATTTTCCAAAGGGCGTCCTTTGTCATGGCTAAGTTGTATCACGTTCCGCTTTCCCCTTTTTGCCGTAAGGTGCGGCTGAGCCTTGCGGAAAAGCGTATCGACTATGAGCTGATCGAAGAACGTTACTGGGAGCAGCAGCCCGATTTCCTGCGCCGTAATCCGGCAGGTAAGGTGCCTGTGCTGCGGATCGACGGCAAAACCATGTCGGAAAGTGCCGCGATCTGCGAATACCTTGAGGAGAAATACCCCGAGCCGTCCCTCATGCCCAAAAGCGCCGATGCGCGGTATGAAGTGCGACGCATCGTGACGTGGTTTGACGACAAGTTTCACCACGAGGTGACGTCGAAATTGCTCTATGAGCGGGTCAACAAGAAGGTCATGAGTGCAGGCTTTCCCGACAGCAAGAACGTGAAAGCCGGGGCGAAGGCGATCAAATATCATCTCGATTACATGGCATGGCTTCTGGATCATCGCCGTTGGCTGGCAGGCGATGTGATGACGCTGGCCGATTTTGCCGCAGCCGCACATCTGAGCGCGCTGGACTATATCTCGGACGTGGATTGGAACCGGAGCGAGGCGGTCAAGGATTGGTATGCGAAGATCAAATCGCGCCCCGCCTTTCGCAATATCCTGACCGATCAGGTCTCGGGCTTCCCACCCCCAGAGCATTATGCCGACCTTGATTTTTGAAAGTGAACGGCGCTGGGGGGCTTTGCCCCCTACAGTGAAAATGCGGGCATTTTCACCGCCACCCCCAGGATATTTTTGGCAAGAAGATGCATGACGGGCTCAAAGCGCGGCTGAACGCGCAGGCTTTGGCTGAGGGGTTTGACCTGATGCGGATTTGCCGCCCGGATGCGGTGCCTGAGGTGCCAGAGCGGCTGGCGGCGTTTCTGGAGGCGGGGCGGCATGGGCAGATGGGCTGGCTGGAAGAGCGCAGCACGTGGCGTGGCGATCCGGCTGCACTCTGGCCCGCGGCGCGGTCGATCATCATGCTGGGTGAAAGCTACACGCCGCAGGAAGATCCGCTGGCCAATCTGGACGCGCCAGAGCTTGGGACGGTGTCTGTCTATGCGCGGAACCGTGATTACCACGATCTGGTGAAAAAGCGGCTGAAACGGCTGGCCCGGTGGCTTTTAGCGGACCTTGACTCGCGCGGCCTTGGAGAGGCATCGCCCGAGGTGAAGGTGTTTGTCGACACGGCGCCGGTGCCGGAAAAGCCTCTGGGGCAGGCGGCGGGGCTTGGCTGGCAGGGCAAGCATACCAATCTGGTCAGTCGCGATCTGGGCAATTGGTTTTTCATCGGGTCTATTTTTACCACGATTGATCTCGCCCCGGATGCGGCTGAAATAGACCATTGTGGCTCGTGCCGGGCCTGTCTCGATGTGTGCCCAACGGATGCGTTTCCTGCACCTTACCAATTGGACGCGCGCCGTTGCATTTCCTACCTCACGATCGAGCACAAGGGCCCGGTTGATCCGGCGCTTCGCCCGCTCATGGGCAACCGGATCTATGGCTGCGATGATTGCCTCGCGGCCTGCCCTTGGAACAAATTTGCTCAGGATGCCCGCGAGTTGCGCTATCACGCGCGGCCCGATCTGGTCGAACCTCGTCTGGATGAGCTGGTGGCCCTTGATGATGCGTCCTTCCGCGCGCGCTTCTCCGGCTCACCGATCAAGCGGATCGGGCGGGACAGGTTCCTGCGCAATGTGCTCTACGCCATCGGAAACTCGGGCCGCGTGGATCTTTTGGCAAGCGCCGAGGCGCATTTGGGCGATCCCGATGAGGCTGTGGCCGATGCAGCCCGCTGGGCGCAATCAAGGCTGAAATCTGCCGTAAACGGGCTGGAATAGCCCGCGAAACCCGCTACACCCGGACTGACAAAAAGACGGAGACGGGCATGGCAATTCTTTTGGGTGTGGATACGGGCGGCACCTATACCGACGCGGTGCTGATCCGCGACGAGGCAGAGGTGATCGCCTCGGCCAAGGCGCTGACCACACGGCATGATCTGGCCATTGGCATCGGTGGTGCCGTGGCGGCTGTGCTGGAGCAAAGCGGCGTGGCAGCCGGTGAGATTGCGCTCGCGTCTCTGTCCACCACATTGGCCACCAATGCGCTTGTCGAAGGGCAGGGCGGGCGCGTGGGTCTTATCTACATTGGCTTTCGTGAGCAGGATCTGGAGGGGCATGGCCTGCGCGCGGCCCTTGGCGGTGATCCAGCACTCATCGTGCCGGGCGGGCATAATCATGCGGGCTATGAGGCGCATCCGTTAGATCAGACCGCACTTAAGGCGTGGCTTGAGCAGGATCACGGCATTTCCGCCTATGCGGTGGCCGCGCAATTCGCCACCCGCAACCCCGAGCATGAGTTGGCTGCGGCTGCGATGATCACGCAGATCACCGGGCGGCCGGTGTCTTGTTCGCATCATCTTTCGGCCAAGCTGAACGGGCCAAAGCGGGCGCTGACAGCATTGCTGAACGCGCGGCTGATCGGCATGATTGCCCGCCTGATCAACGAGGCGGAGGGCAAGCTGACCGAGCTTGGCATCATGGCGCCGTTGATGGTTGTGCGCGGTGATGGCGCGCTCATTAGCGCGGATCAGGCCCGAGAGCGGCCCATCGAGACGATCCTCAGCGGCCCTGCGGCCTCTATTGTTGGCGCGCGCTGGATGACTGGTGTTGAGACGGCGCTGGTTTCGGATATCGGCGGGACGACCACGGATGTGGCCGTGCTACGCGGGGGCAAGCCGACGATTGATCCTGCGGGCGCTCAGGTCGGGCCGTGGCGCACGATGGTGGAGGCGGTCGCGATGCGCACCACCGGGTTGGGTGGCGACAGTGAGGTGCATGTGGTGGCCGAGGGGCTTGCGGGCGGTGTCACGCTTGGGCCGCGCCGGGTGCTGCCTGTCAGCCTGATCGCGCAGGAGGCACCGGATGTGGTGCACCGAACGCTCGATGTCCAGCTCCGCAGCGCAGTACCGAATGAGCATGATGCGGTTTTTACGCGCGCCGTGCCCGGTGTGGATGCCGGCGGCCTGCCCGAGCGGGATGCGGCCCTTTTGGAGCGGATCGCGGCAGGCGTCTGTCCGGTGGGCGATGTGCTGCGCACGCGGATGGAGCATCAGGCGCTGCGTCGTCTGGTCACGCGCGGCCTTGTGCAGGTCTCGGGCGTCACGCCGTCGGATGCGAGCCATGTTTTGGGCCGTGTCGATGCCTGGGACAGTGAGGCGGCGGAAAAGGCGCTGACCCTTCTGAGCCGCAAGCGCACTGGGTCGGGCAATGTGCTGGCTAAAGGCGCGCGCGAAATGGCAGAGATGATCGTGGACCGGCTGACCTATCAGACGGTTTTGGCCTTGTTAGAGACTGGTTTTGCCGAGGAGGAGACACCGTTTGGCGTGGCCCCCGATCAATTAGCGCGCCATGTTCTGATGCAGCGCGGCATGGACGGGCATGCGGGTCTGGTGCGTGTCGCGGCGGGGCTGGCTGTGCCTGTGGTGGGGCTTGGGGCGTCGGCAGCGAGCTATTATCCGGCGGTGGGGGCGCGGCTGGGATGTGAGATGATCCTGCCGGAGCATGCGGGCGTGGCAAATGCCATCGGGGCGGTTGTGGGGCAGGTCACCATCCGGCGCAGTGGCACTGTGACCGCGCCGTCCGAGGGGCTCTACCGTGTGCATCTGCACAGCGGGCCGCAGGATTTCAGCACGTCTGATGCGGCGCTGGAGATTCTGGAGCAGGTTTTGACCGAGGCCGCGCGGAGCGAGGCCCTCGCGGCAGGCGCCGAGGATGTTCAGGTCACCGCGCGCCGCGATTTGCGCGTGGCACAGGCCGAGGCGCGTGAGGTATTTCTGGAAGGGGAGATCACGGTGGAGGCGTCCGGGCGTCCGAGGATCGCGATTTAGCGGCCCGAGAAGGCCAAGCGCAGATCAGTTCAGCAGCGGCTCAATTTCATCTGTCAGGGTGGGTGAGAGCGGCTTGACCGTGCTGCCGAAGGTGGCTGTTATCGTCCCATCGGGGGCCACGAGTATCTTGCTGAAGTTCCACGCGGGCGTGAAGCCAACCTCCTCGGCCACAGATGTGTAGAACGGATGTGCCTCCGCGCCACGCACCGAGGTGATGCCGGTCATTGGCATGTCGATCCCGTAAGTCAGCTCGCAGAAATCCTTGACCTCTTCGTTGCTCGCAAGCTCCTGCCGGAAATCGCCCGACGGCACGGCGAGCACAACCAATCCGCGGTCGCGGTACCGATCGTAGAGGGTCTGGAGCCCCTCATATTGATCCGTAAACCCGCAGCGCGAGGCGGTATTCACCACCAAGACCGGTTGGCCCGCCCAATCAGACAGCCTGAATGTGCCGCCATCGATATTCTCAAACGGCGCGTTCAGCTCGACCGCGGCTGCGGGCAGGGCCAGCAGGGAGGCGAGTGTGGCGAGGATGAAGCGCATGTGTCTCTCCGTTTAAGTGCTGAAGGGCTACGGGTGTGGGCGGTGTTTGGATCACAACCACGCGGTATGAGTGAAATATCTTTTTGAAAAACCCGCGCGCATCCCATCTTATAGGGCAAGCAACCGATGGAGGCATGAGATGAGCCAATATACCAAAGACCCCGACGCGATCGCCCGGCTGAGCGCCGAGGAGTTCTATGTCACCCAGCAAAGCGGGACAGAGCGGCCTGGCACGGGCAAGCTTTTGTCCAACAAGGAGCCGGGGATTTACGTCGACATCGTCTCGGGCGAACCTCTGTTTGCAAGTGCTGACAAGTATGAGAGCGGCTGTGGCTGGCCCAGCTTTACCAAGCCAATTGTGCCTGCCCATGTGGCGGAGGTGACGGATGCGACGCACGGCATGGTCCGCACCGAGGTCCGCAGCGCCCATGGCGACAGCCATCTGGGCCACGTGTTCAACGATGGCCCACAAGATCGGGGCGGACTACGCTATTGTATCAACTCGGCCAGCCTGCGCTTTGTGCACCGCGACGAGATGAAGGCCGAAGGCTACGGCGAATATTTGACCCAAGTGGAGGATGTGACATGAGCGAACGTGCAGTTTTGGCAGGCGGGTGTTTCTGGGGGATGCAGGACCTGATCCGGCGCAGACCCGGCGTGATTTCGACCCGAGTGGGCTATACCGGCGGGGACGTGCCCAACGCGACCTACCGCGATCATGGGTCCCATGCGGAGGGGATCGAGGTCGTGTTTGACCCCAGCGTGATCACCTACCGCGAGGTTCTGGAGCTGTTTTTCCAGATCCACGACCCGACCACCCCAAACCGGCAGGGCAATGACATCGGGATGAGCTATCGCTCGGCCATCTATTATGTCGATGAGGCGCAGCGCGCCGAGGCTGAACGCACCATCGCGGATGTGAACGCCAGCGGCCTCTGGCCCGGCAAGGTGGTGACCGAGGTGGAGCCTGTGGGAGATTTCTGGGCAGCGGAGCCGGAGCATCAGGATTACCTAGAGCGCATCCCCAACGGCTATACCTGCCACTTCCCGCGCCCTGGATGGGTGCTGCCCAAGGTTGCGGCCAAGGTCTGACCGGGTCGCACGCGCGGCTTGACGGCGGCGCGGACGCAGCGCAGTCAGGCGGGGGAAGGAGACTCGCCTGATGAACCCACTTCGCGGAATTGCACCCAAGCTGACGGCAGTGATGCTTTTCATCATCATGGCCGCGCTGATCAAGGCCGTGTCGGATGCCGTGCCGCCCGGTCAGGCGGTGTTATTCCGGTCGTTTTTCGCCATTCCCGTGATCCTTGTCTGGCTCGCCCTGCGCGGCGAGCTGCGCACGGGGCTGCGCGTGGTCTCGCCCATGCGGCATGTCTGGCGCGGGCTGATCGGGACGATGGCGATGGGTCTTAAATTCACCGGGCTCGGCCTCTTGCCGCTGCCCGAGGTGACGGCGTTGGGTTATGCCGCACCGCTTCTGACGGTCGTGTTCGCGGCGATGTTTCTGGGCGAGCGGGTGGGCGTGTTCCGCCTCGGGGCCGTCGCTTTGGGTCTCGTCGGGGTGCTCATTGTCCTTGCCCCAAGGCTGAGCATGCTGGAAGGCGGTGCCGACGATACCACCGCCGCGCTGGGCGCGATTGTGGTGCTGATGGGGGCGGTCTGCGTGGCGCTGGCGGTGATCTATGTGCGCATGTTGGTGCAGACCGAGCATGTCGCGGCTATCGTGTTCTACTTCTCGATCACGGCGAGTGTGCTGTCGCTTCTGACGCTGCCCTTTGGCTGGGCATGGCCCACGGGGGCCGAGGTCTTGATGCTGATCGCGGCGGGGGTGATCGGGGGGATGGCGCAGATTTTCCTCACCACGTCCTATCGCTATGCGGATGCAGGCGTGCTGGCCCCGTTCGATTATGCCTCAATGATCTTCGCGCTGCTGATCGGGTATTTCATCTTTGCCGAAACGCCCACGGGCCCGATGCTGATGGGTGCCAGTCTGGTGATCATTGCGGGCATCATCATCATCGCGCGCGAACGGCAGCTGGGCCTGCGCCGGAGCAAAGCCCGCTCGGCCAAGAGTACGCTGGGCTAAGGCGAGACTCTCTAGGCCCCCTTTAGCCACGCCGCGCCATAAACTGGCCAGAACCACGCCCGGCGATATTTGCCCAAGGGCCACTTCTTTGGCGGGGTCTGCATGATCTGGGGATAGAGATTGCGTGGCTTTCGGTCCTGCGCCAGATCGGCCAGAAGCGCCCCCGCATAGCTCGCCATCGCCACACCGTTGCCGTGATAGCTGATCGCCGTAAAGGCGCCCGGCATCGTGTCGATCGGCCCGGCATAGGGCGTGAGATCGCGCGCGATGCTCAGCAGGCCATGCCAGCTATGGGGCGTCGCCACATGCTTCCATGCCGGAAACATCCGCTCGAAATGGCTGCGGATATTGGCGTGCATCCGGCGGTCCGCCGACGGCGCGGAAAACAGCCCGCCGCGCATCCCGAAAAGCATCCGGTTGTTGGGCATGAGGCGGAAGTAATGCACGAAGAAGAGGTCATCATAGCACGCTTGATGGCTGCTCCAACCCTGGGCGGCAATCTCGTCATCGCTCATCTCGCGGGTGACGAGGACGTTGGACTGCGTAGGCAGGTAGCGGCCATGCATCCACGCGGGCAGATCGTCCGAGCTATAGCCATTGGTCGCTACGATCAGCCGCTTGGCCTGCACGCGCGCCTCGGGCGTTTGCAGCGAGAAGCCGCGCGCCTGATCAATCCGCTGCACCGGGCTGCGCCCAAAGATACGCACCCCTGCGGCACGGGCGGCATCAGCGAGGCCATTCGCGTATTTATAGGGGTTGAGCGCAAATCCGGCGGGGATGTTGAGGGCTGCGTGAAACGGCCCGCGCATCCCGTTCTGGGCCAGCTGATCGCCAGGGATCACCTCCGCCTCCAGACCGTAGTCGCGGCGGACTTTCTTGGCCGCATCCTCAAACCCGCGCGCGGCTTTTGGGCTGTCGGCCAGCATCGTTTCACCATCTGAGTGGCGGTCCACGTCGAGGCCGTGTCCGTTGATCAGACCCTCAGCCAGAGTAACGGCCGCCATCTCTCCTTCGCACCATTCGCGCCGGGCATCCTCGCCATACATGCGCCGTAGGACCGTCTCTGACGCCGCTGATCCGCCAAGACAGCAAAACCCGCCATTGCGCCCCGAGGCGCCCCAGCCCACGTCTTGCGCCTCCAGCACGATCACATCCGCGCCGTCCTGCGCCAGATGCAGCGCTGCCGAAAGCCCCGTGAACCCCGCGCCGATAATGGCCACATCCGCGCTCAGCGTGCCACGCGCAGGCGGGCTTGCCTCACGGTCCAGCGTGCTGGGCCAGTAGCAATTCTCGCGCGGCACTTCGCCATACGCGTGGGGCGGAAAGATACGTTTCATGCGCGTTCTGCCTCTCGCTCGTCCGCTTGTTGGCGCATTAATTGGCGTTTGGAGATGAGCGACGCGGAGATCACGCCGACAGTGACCACGGCGATCATCAAGGTTGACAGCGCGTTGATCTCGGGGCTGACGCCGAGGCGCACGGCGGAGAAGATCTTGATCGGCAGCGTGGTGGCCGAGGGGCCGGCGGTGAAGGATGCGATCACCAGATCATCAAGGCTGAGCGTGAAGGCCAAAAGCCAGCCCGAGATGACCGCAGGCGCGATGATCGGCAGGGTGACCAAACGGAAGGCGGAGAAGGGCGAACAGCCAAGATCAAGTGCTGCCTCTTCCAGCGAGCGATCAAAGCTGACGAGGCGCGAGGAGACGACGACCGAGACGAAGCACATCGAGAATGTGGTATGCGCGAGGATGATCGTGAGGATACCCCGGTCAAGCCCGATCCCGATGAAGAGCAAGAGAAGCGACAGGCCGGTGATCACCTCGGGCATCACCAAAGGCGCGTAGATCATGCCGGAAAACAGCGTGCGCCCCGCAAACCGCCCGGCGCGGACCAGCACATAGGCCGCCATCGTCCCCAGAGCCGTGGCGATGGTAGAACTGACCACGGCCACCTGAATGGTGACCCATGCGGCATCCAGAAATGCCTCATTGCCCAGCAACTCGCCATACCATTTGGTCGAGAACCCGCCCCAGACCGTGACCAGCTTGCTCTCGTTGAAGCTGTAGATGATCAGGATCACCATCGGCAGATAGAGAAACGCGAAGCCAAGCGTGAGGGAGGTGGCGTTGAACCAGCTGAACCGTCTCATCCGTCAATCTCCCGCTGCTTTTGCTCATTGCGCTGGAAAAGCACGATGGGGATGATCAGGATCAACAAGAGCACCACCGCCACCGCCGAGGCAACGGGCCAATCACGGTTGTTGAAGAACTCCTCCCACAGGATTTTGCCGATCATCAGTGTATCGGACCCGCCCAGAAGGGAAGGGATCACGAACTCGCCCAGCGCGGGGATGAAGACGAGAAAACACCCGGCGATGATGCCGTTTTTGCTCAGCGGGATGGTGACGAGCCAGAACGCCGTCAGGCGCGAACAGCCCAGATCCTCCGCCGCCTCCAGAAGGGAGTCGTCCATCCGCTCCAGCGCGGAATAAATCGGCAGGATCATGAAGGGCAGATAGGTATAGACGATGCCGATATAAACGGCCGTATTGGTGTTGAGGATCGTCAGTGGCTCCGAGATGACGCCCATGCCGAGCAGGAGCTGATTCAGATACCCCTCGGTCAAGAGAATCCCCATCCACGAATAGACCCGGATCAGAAAGCTGGTCCAGAAGGGCAGGATCACCAGCATCAAGAGTGTGGGCCGCCAATGATCTGGCGCGCGCGCCATCGCATAGGCGATCGGATAGCCAATGGCGAGGGTCAGCAGGGTGGAGATGAGCGCGATCTGGAGTGATGACAGATACGCCTTCCAGTAGAGATCATCCGTCGTCAGGAAGGTGAAATTCTCCATATCCAAATCGGCGAAGAACTCCCGCATACCGGCCCAGCCCGCTGCCAGATCGAGCGTCGGCGTATAGGGTGGGATAGCCAGCGCCGGGTCGCTGAGGCTGATCTTGAGCACGATGAGGAAGGGCACGAGGAAAAGTGCGACCAACCATGCGTAAGGCACGATGATGAGGGCGAAGTGGCGCATCTCCCTCAGCGCTCTAGAAGGACGGCGGCAGTGTCGGTCCACGACAC
>ERZ887849.1856-NODE-1856-length-18455-cov-9.422989_pt1 | contig 18455 bp, 12 predicted proteins | sample MGYA00521267_ERZ887849 | MGnify/ENA primary metagenome ERZ887849 (study PRJEB32303, sample SAMEA104408601) | aquatic metagenome | biome: Brackish water; feature: Pelagic; material: water | place: Baltic Sea | collected 2014-06-06T16:11:00 | depth 2,863 m ... | reverse complement strand
AACCCGGGTCAGAATTGGACGGAAACCCTGGGTCAGTTTTAAACGGCAACCAACATTTCCGCCAGGAAAAAACCCGCCCAGCAACGCTCCCAGAAAACGGTTGCACGAATTCTCGATGGGACGCGGGAATTACTCCGTGAATCAGCGGGTCCAGGCGCGGCGCGCATTACGACCAATCATATCGCGGCAAAGGCGCAGATATCGGTGGGCTCGTTGTGCCAGTATTTCCCCAATACCGAGGCGATACTTCACGCCATCTACCGGGATATGCTGAGCCAAATAGATCTGGTAATGAAGCGCTTCGATTCCGCCGAGTATCTCGCCTTGCCCCGAGTCGAATTTTTTGACCGCTTGTTCCGCGAAGTGACGGATGCCGAGGCGGACGAGAAGCTGCTCTTCGCAGTACGCAGTATCATGAAAGCCTTTCCTATACTGGCTGAAGCTGATAGAGCGCACGCAGAACAGATTGCTGAAGGGCTTGCCGGGTTCTTCCGATACTATGGCTCGAAATGGCCAATGACAAAGCTGAAACGCTTAGGCCTTTACATTTACTATATCGACGGTGGGACCTGGGCTTACCGCAATCATGCCCGTCCCTGTGAAAAGGAAATACTGGAATGGGAAATCACAGTTTTCAAAACAATTGCGGATAAGTGTTTTGAGTAGGAAAACTTGCAGTCGCGTTCGAGGTTTTCATAGAAGGTGATGAAGTGGCTGGAGTAGGTCGGTGTTGATTGGGCGGAGCCCTTGTGTATTGCTATTGTGTTAGTTAGGTCGGCTAGTTCTCGAATCCGTTGATCTTTCCTCCAACTCGTATTGATCTAAGGTACAGGGTCGTTAGACAGATTAGTGACAAAAAACACATTGTTAATGAAAACACGTGAAGCGAGCGCAGTACACCGCTTCCCGCGTCAAAGAAGGTATCGCTCATAAGTCCGACAGCTGTAGGACCTATGCCCAAACCCACGATATTGATCATGAATACGTACACTGCCGAGACCTGTGCACGCACTCCGGTCGATGCCGCAGCGATGACGGTCGCGGGTCCAGTGCCGATTACCATGGCTGTTGAGAACTGTACCGCTCCAACAATGCCGAATAGTAGCCAGACAGAGTCCGCTATCATAGAAATCATGACCAGGATTGTCGCCATCGCAGCGGCTAGCAGCATAACTCGTGCATCAGGCGCGCGAATACCACGGCGTCGCAATTGATCTGCCAGTAAACCGCCAATGAGTACTCCGGCGGGAGAGGTGATCAGCATCAGTAAACCGAAGCGCTGTCCTATGCTGGGCAATGACCAGTTAAACTCGCGTGCGAGCACTGATGGCATCCATGTCATGTTGGCGTAGTTCACCGCGATCAGACAGGCGGCACCGCAAAACAGACTGGCATAGAATGTTTGTTTGTTGCGCAGTTCCTTCCAAAGCCCGATGGTGGCAGGGGCAACCGATGTTTCTAATGCAGGGGGATTCTGGTTTGGCTCCTGAATCAGTAACACCAACGCGAGAAATATCAGACCCGGCAAGGCGAGTGCGATAAATGTTAGCTGCCATGGCGCCAACGAGGCTAGTAATGGTATGCCGTCAAAATCCATCAGCTCAGCGAGTCGGAGGACCTCTCCACCAACCAGAAATGCGAGCCCCCCGCCGAGTAGCGCGCCCATCTGAAATGTGCTGATGGAGGTTGCAAGATAACGCTGGGGAACAATGTCAGCGATTAAGGAATAGCCTGCGGGTGCCAAGGTTGCCTCTCCCACGCCTACACCAGCGCGGGCGGCAAGCAGCTGAGGATAATTGCGTGCGAATCCACACAAGGCTGTCATCACACTCCAAAAGGCTATGCCCCAGAATATCACCCACTTGCGTGACCAACGGTCGATCAGCCAGGCAATAGGTATGCCCATCGTTGCGTAAAAAAGTCCGAAGGCAACCCCATGCAGAAGGCCAAGTTGGGTATCGCTGAGGCCCAGGTCTGCCTTGATAGGCTCGAAGAGGAGCGAGAGAGCGAACCGATCGATTATTGAGAAAGCCATGGCAGCGGAAAGCACCAGAACAACGAAAACCCGGTACAAGCCTTTATGGCGCTCGGAGGAAGTCGCGGTCCCACCGATTTCCGCTGTCACTTTGAATTAGTCCAGGCGCACGCTGAATTCAATGCCATAAGTCCTGGGTTCCCCCCACAGTACCTGGTCGCTTCCCTGAAACTGCCGAGAGAATTCTTTATAGTCTTCATCAGCGAGGTTCTTGCCCCAAAGGAAAATGCCATAACGACCTTCGTACATTTCATACCCGATCCTTAGGTTAAGGACAGAGTAGCCATTCTCTACGTTAAATGGGCCATTGTCTGGCTGTAGATAGGTCTTTCCGACATAGCTGTATTGTGGTGAAACACTGAATTCTCCATTGCCAAAGCCGGTACGATATTCTACTCCAAAATTGACGTTCCACTCAGGCGTCTTTTCTGTACGATTCCCAGAGAAGTCAGCACCTGCGGCTGTCGCATCTCGAAATTCCGTATACTCCCCTTCGAGGTAACTTAACGCGCCGAACATCAGCCAATTGTCACTAGGCATCATATTAAATTCCAACTCGATACCCTTGATCTCAGATTCACCGGCATTGCGGGTAATGACAGTTGGAATGCCGCCCACCGAATCGACTTGGGACACTTGGCGGTCTTGATAGTCTGAGAAGAATACCGCGCCACTTAACCGGAGAGTATTCTGCAGCATGTCCGCCTTGAAACCGGCTTCGTAGGTGGTGACGAACTCGGGGTCAAATGTGAGTTCTGCTGCTGTAAGTGGCGCAGGAGTAGCCAGAGGGTCCACATTGAAGCCACCCGATTTAAAACCTCGAGAAACGGATAGATAGGTGGAGGTATCGCTGTTCCACTTGAAGTTTCCAGCGACTGTCCATGAAGGTTCTGTTGATGATGTTTCAAGATCTGGGATCAGTTTGTTAAAAAAGGGCGCAACTTCGCTTGTCTGCAAATAGCTGCCTTCTTTTTCTTCGTCAGTAAATCTAAGGCCTGTGGAAAGAGTAAAGGCCTCCGTGACGTTAAAGTTGGTGTTTGCGAATATGGCCCAAGCCGATGTGTCGACTGGGCCGTCAGTGAAGAAGAGGGGCGTTCCCCGTGAAAAAATTCGCCGACTGGCATACGCTTCTTGATTGTAGTAATACAAACCTACTATATAGTCCATGAATTCCCCGCCCGGCGATGTAATACGGAGTTCCTGAGTAAATTGTTCGGCATCATCAGTGAAGGGCCCAGATCTTAAGATATCCACTGGTATCTGATCGATGTCACTATATACAGTCACTTCTACGTCTCGCCAGGCTGTAATGGAAGTGATCTGGTGTCCTGATCCGAACGTGTAGTTGATACTCAGATCTGTACCCACCATATCCCGCTTTGTCGAATTGCGTTGGTCAGTGTTGACTTTCAAGCGATCAGGGTTGAAGAAAGGTGCGCCAAATGCGGCAGGTGAACCGAGCTGATTCAATATCGCGTCTTGGTCGTCCTTGGTGAAGTCCGCTGCAATGCTAACCTCCAACGCTTCTAGCGGAAGGTAGCGCAGCTGAAGGCGACCGGATGTCCGGTCCTCGCTCTGTAGTTTTGAGCCATCGAAAATATTGTCGAGATAACCGTCTCGGTTCCATGAGGCGAGCACCACTTTGCCAAACAGATTGTCGTGCAATTCTCCACTTACCACACCCTTGAAACGCACGGCATCATAGTTGCCATAGCTTAGGCTGCCACTGGCACGGAAGTCCTGATCGGGCTTTCTTGTGACAACGTTGAGCGCGCCGCCAGTAGTATTCTTCCCGAATAGTGTCCCTTGCGGACCGCGCAGAACTTCGATTTGCATGATATCCGCTACGTCAATGTTATAGGCAGATGTTCGTCCCGCGTAAACGCCATCGATGTAAAGCCCGACGCCACTTTCGATGCCAATATTACGCGCGTCGCCGCCAACGCCGCGAATGGTGATTTCAGTCTGCAGCGCACTCCGGTCCTGATAATGCAGGCTGGGGATGGAGTGCTTGATATCCTTCAGGCTAAAGGCGGATAGTCTCCGTAACTGATCTTCCCCAATCGTGGTAATGGCAATAGGAACGTCCTGCAGGCTCTCCACGCGTTTGCGGGCGGTTACCACGACTTCTTCCAGGGCGCCTTGAGCGGCGACAGTTGGGGCGCCCGTAACCAACGCTGTAAGGGCTACCAGGCCCGTTATGCTGCGAAACGCATAGACCTTACGCATGGCGAACAAGGGGCCGCCATCCAGATTATTCATATCATTTTTCACGGTATGCTCCCCATTGAGATGTGCCTAGGAATTTTCACACTAATCCGGCACCGTCCAATTGATCCAATGGTTTGTTCTTATGGTTGGAGATAAGGATTTCTTGCTGGGGTTGCGCGGGATGGGATTTCAGACCCGGCAGAACGTGTCGCCTGTGTCATTGGCGAACTGGACAGCGGCCTGCTTCGCCAGAGTCACGAGTTTTGGAATAAGCCGTCTGCCGGCGGAGCTTCTCGCGCAGGCAGTGAGGTCGATGGTTGGCAACGATTGCGCCACAGGCAGAATACAGACTTGCTTCCGCGCGATCTCCTCGGCCATGACGAAGGGTGGAATTGCCATTACGCCTAATCCTGTGCGAACCAACTGCAAGGCAGTGGCAAGCGAATAGGAACAGTTTAGGGAGATTGGATCAGGCGATGCTGGGATGTTCTGTATTCCGTGACTGGTGAAATAATCGCGAATAAGAGAATAGCCCGAAGTGCCTGGTCGGTTCATGATGATTGGCAGTTGTGACAGCTCGACAACGTCCAAGGGGGTGTCGCAATCGAAGTGAGTGGAGGATGCCAGCCACGCCAAAGGAAAGGAGCACACCCGCACATTGTGTACATTGGGCTCGTTCATGGGGCCCCATACGAAAGCCAGGTCCAACTCATCCTGAACCAGCGCGTCCACCAGCCGTGGCGAAGTTTCAGTGCTGAAGTTCAGTGCAGCATTGGGCTCTTGTTCCCGTATCAAGCGGACGAACTCTGGTAAGAACGAGAGTGTCACGAACTCAATGATACCGACGCGAAGCACCGAGTTTTCCTCGTCGTCGAATACGAGGTTGCGCTGCATATCGTTAGTCAGCTCAACAATCTGTTCGGCATAGGGCAGTAGTTGGCGCCCGGCAGCCGTCAGTTCAAACTGCCGCGCGCCTCTTACATAGAGTTTTTGGCGGAATAGGTCCTCAAGCGTTGCTATACGTTGGGAGACGCTGGGTTGCGTCGTGTGCAGCTTCTCTGCCACAGCGTTGAAATTCTGCAGACGGCAGAGCCAAACGAAGGTCTCTAGGAAGCGGATATTCAATTTATTTATCTAGTCCGATCAGAAAACACTTGTTGCGGCGTTATTGAGCCCTGCATAACCTCACAGCGTGTCAGTTTTGCAGAAAACCGGAGAGAAAGCCAATGGCTATGTTGCCACAAAGAAAAATCTACCAGGTTGAGCCAATGCCTCCGCAGATAAGCGATGCTCAGCGTGAAAAATTGCTTGCTCTGGATACTGCCACGATTGGTCACTACCTCGAAGCGGGTTTTATGGACCCTGGTATCACACAGCGCATGTCGGGTTCGAAGATTGCTGGCACGGCTGTGACGGTACGTGTAACCCTGCCCGACTCTGTTATGGCGCACTATGCGTTGAAATTCATTCGTCCCGGTGACGTACTGGTCATTGACCGGGGGCAAGATCAGCGCACTGCCTGTTGGGGCGCGGCAACTGCGTTCGCTGCGGCTGCAGCGGGATTAACTGGGCTCATTCTGGACGGAGCTGCTACCGATATTACTGATGCCGACCGCGCCGGATTACCAATCTGGTGCCGCGGTCTCAGCCCGGTTACCACGAAATATAGGGGGTTGGGGGGAGAGATGAACGTCCCGGTGTCGTGCGGCGGAGTGGCAGTTAATCCAGGAGATGCCATTCTTGCTGATGACAATGGCGTGGTGGTGGTACCGGCAAACATACTGGACCAGACCCTCGAGGCGGGTCAGGCGTGGTTCGAAGCGGAGCAGGCTTTCCTGGCGAGGCTGCGAGATCAGCCCGATCTGTGTTATCCGGATGTGACCGGTGCCTCGGAAATCGTTGAGGCTCACCTTCTGGCGACATGACGGCTATTCAGTTCGAATATGAAGTTGTCGGCTCGACAGGTGTCTCCGAGCGAGCGCCCCACTCGGCCCAGGAGCCATCGTAGACCGCAACGTTTACGCCCACGCGATACAGTGCCAGTGCGAGCACACAGGCAGTAATGCCGCTACCACAGCTGGTGATTACCGGCTTCTCGGGGTCAATCTGGACACTCTGAAGGCACTCGCGGATGCTCTCAGGAGACAGCAGCATCCCACGGTCGAGTTCAAGGACTTGCTGGAACGGAAGGTTGCGCGCGCCCGGCATGTGCCCGCTGCGCAAGCCTGGGCGTGGTTCTGCTTGTTCACCAAGAAAACGGGGGCGGGATCTTGCATCCAGGACCTGCTCAGATCCGGTCTCTAGGGCGTCCCAGACCTGTTCCAATGTGCGCAGTAGTCGCGAATCCGGTGCGCTCGCGGTGAAATCACCGACTTCCTTTCCAGGTAATTCTCTACCACTTTCGAGAGTTCCACCGAGTTGGGTCCACGCGGCCAAGCCCCCATCCAGCACCGCAACTTTTTGATGTCCGAATACGCGGAACATCCACCATGCGCGAGGGGCAGAAAACAGTCCAGCCGTATCGTATACAACGATTGTTTGTGAGTTGTTCAGCCCTAGCGCTCTCATGGCACCGGTGAACTGCTCTGCCGTCGGCAGCATGTGCGGCAGATTCGTCGCGCTGTCGCTGACTGCGTCGATATCGAAAAAACTTGCGCTGGGGATGTGAGCAAGTTCAAACTCCTGTCGACAGTTCCGCTGTTCAGCCGGCATGTACCAGGAGGCATCCAGAATTGCCAAATTGGCGCTGCCAAGATTCTTCATTAACCACTCGGCGCTGACTATACTCTCTGACGCAATGGTAATCATCGTGCGCCGATCCCTTCTCGATCGAGGAGGTCGATTGCGGCACGGTAAAGTGTCAAACCGTAATGAGCCTCGGCAAACTCAGGACTGTGTTTGCCGCTGCGCAAGTCTGCCGCCAGCGCCTCCGGTAAACGTTGTGACGGAGGGCCGAAGCCTCCGCCGCCCGGAGTTTGCAGCCGCATTGATGTACCCTTCGGTATGACAGTGCCTGGTTGATTGGCTGGGAGGTATTTTTCTTGCGCCATTCCTGGAGCGTAGATGATTTGCGCATTGCTTCCTTCATCTCCGCCGTGCAGTCCACCAGGCTTGATGACTGTTTTTTCCGAGGATGCATAGAAAAAAGTCTCATCAGCCAGTACGCGAATCTCTCGGGCGATGCCCAGCCCCCCCCTGTAACGACCCGCACCGCCGCTGTCCGGTATTAAGCAGTACTCCTCTACGAGCAGCGGATACTCGTTCTCCAGCGCCTCCACGGGAAGATTCGATGAGTTGGTGATATGCACGTGGGTGCCGTCGGCACCATCGTGATCGCTGAGTGCGCCCGCACCTCCACCTATGGTCTCAACATAGACATAGGTGCCCGGGCGGCGCCAGGATTGACCGGATACTACCAGCGCCGGCATGGCGTCATTGCCTGCAGCCATCTGCCTCTGCTCTGGTAGGAGTGCGTTGAACGCACCGATTATTGCGCCTGAGAATGGTTGTGCTGTGCATGAGCGCATGCCAATGGCTCCGGGAAACACCGGGTTGGCGAGGGTGCCCTTCGGGGCCGTTATAGTGATCGCAGCCGACATACCCTCGTTGGGCATGAGTTCCGGGTCCAGCATGGTTTTTACACAGTAGTATACTGTTGCATTGAGCGCGGCCTCGGGCATGTTGTAGGCGCCTCTTGCTTGGGGGCCGGTACCCTCGAAATCAACTGTAAGACTTTCTCCGTCCACGGTGAGAGTCACCACGATCGCTACGGGCTCACCACCGAAGCCGTCATCATCCAAGTAGGTTGTATAAGTGCTAGTGCCGTCACCAAGGGCAGCGATACGGTTGCGAAGTCTGCGTTCGGTATAAGTCAGCACGTCCTCAATAGACTTTTCCACCTGTTCCAGACCATGATTTTCGAGGAGCGCCAACACGAGTCGACGCCCCCGTTCGTTGGCAGCGATTTGTACTTTGAGGTCGAAGCTGCGGTCCTCGGGTTCTCGGCTGTTGCTGGTCACCATATCGAGAATATCGGACTCCAGTTGACCCGCCCGCATTACCTTCACCAGGGGAATACGCAGACCCTCGTCGTAGATGGTGCGCGCAGTGGGAGAAACAGAACCCGGTGTGGAACCTCCAACGTCAGAGTGATGCCCCAGATTAGTAGCAAAAAAGCGCAGCTGACCCTCCCAGAAAATGGGAGTCACCAATGTGATGTCAGGGGAATGAGTGCCGCCAGCCAGGTACGCGTCATTGCACATAAAGACGTCGCCGTCATCGATCGCATCGATTTCGTAGCGGCGCAGTATGGTTCTGACGCCGCCCTCAAGTGCTCCCAGGTGCATCGGGATATGCGAAGCCTGGGATATGAGCCTGCCTTTATAATCAAACAGGGCCACCGAACAATCCTGACGTTCCTTGATATTGGGGGAGAAGGAGCCACGTACCAAAGTGATGCCCATCTCCTCGGTAATGGTCAGCAGTCTGTTCGAGAATACTTCCATTGCAATCGGATCAAAGGGTTGCATGAGGCGCCTCGGTAGTGTTGTTGGCGTTATTTCGCAGAGTTTGCAATGCAATAATCAGGTTACCAGTGTCATCTACTTTAATGTGTTGATCGGGATGCACGATGGTAGTTGAACTCATCTCCTCCAAAATAGCTGGCCCCCTCAGTTTCGTGCCGACAGCCAGGCGATTTCTTCGATATACGGGTGCATCCAGCCAGCCTTCTCGTTCGCCAAAATACACTCGCCGCGAACCTGTGCGGGCGTCGACCGAGGTGTCCGGTTCAAAGCTCGCCGCTTGTTTGTGGATTGTACCGATTGCCCTCACACGGCAATTGACGATTTCGACTTCGCGGCCGTCTATATCGTAACCATATTCTTGGCGGTGTCTTCGCTTGAAGTCTGTGACAAAGGCTTCAACGGTTTTCTCAGACGGCTCCTCCAGATCAACTCCCACTTCATAATTCTGGCCGTCATAGCGAGCATCGACCGAGATGAGCAAGGCTCGGTCCTTTTCAGGCACCGCTTCACGCTGCAACCAGTCCTTCGCCTCAGAACACATCTCCAAAAGTACCGAGAGCACGTCATTCCAGGTTTCAGTAGATGCAATCATCAACTCGCTGCGTACGAAGTCCATGGTGATATCGGACAGGAGGATGCCTCTAGCACACAGGGTGCCGGGCTCCAGGGGCACGATGATGGTACTGATGCCGGCCTCTCTCGCCAGATCACCCGCGTGCAACGGGCCCGCGCCGCCATAGGCGACAAGCGCGAAGTCCCTTATATCGTGTCCTTTCTCGGTTGAAACCGCCTGAATGGCACGGTTCATATTGGCTATCGCAATCCGCAGAATGCCATTCGCAGCATGTTCGGTTGAAATGTTCAGGCGGTCTGCCACGCTGACCTTGATCGCCGCGCGGGCCGCGCTGGCATCAATTGGCAGGCGGCCATCCAGAAGTGCGCCTTGATCCAAACGGCCCAGGCTAATGTTGGCGTCTGTAATCGTGGGTTCTGTGCCGCCCAAAGCATATGCCACAGGACCTGGGTCGGCGCCCGCGCTGCGCGGACCAACTTTGAGCGCTCCAGCATCGTCCACCGCAGCGATACTGCCCCCGCCTGCGCCGATTACGTGAATATCAACCATTGGAGTCTTTACCGGATAATCCGCGACAGTACAACTGGAGGCGAATAACGGCTTTCCATTAACCACCACCGAGACGTCGGTCGAAGTGCCACCAACATCGAAAGTAACCAGGTTGTAGAAGCCCGCCTGGCGACCGATCTCAGCGGCGCCGATTACTCCGGCAGCGGGACCGGATACACAGGTTCGTACGGGCATCTCTCTGACGGCGGCAACTGACATCAACCCGCCGTTGGAATGAATCGTGTCCAGGTTGGCGGTCACACCGATGGCACTTACCCTGGACAAAAGGCGCTCGAGATACCGGCTCATACGAGGCCCCATGTAGGCATTGAGCACCGTGGTTGACAGCCGCTCGAATTCTCGGAACTCTGGAAGAATTTCGCTAGAGGTACTGATGTAGATATCCGGCATCACTTGTTTGACAAGTTCCCGTGCCCGCAATTCATTGGCTGGATTGCGATAACTGTGCAGGAAGCAGATCACCACCGCCTCTACCCCGGCATCCCGAAGCTCGCGCGCTGCACGACTCACCGCTGGCTCATCAAGCTCTGTCCTGATAGACCCGTCGGCCATCGTTCGCTCATCTACCTCCAGGCGAAGATGGCGCGGAATAAGCGGCTCCGGTCGCCGCACCCTATAGTCATACAGGTGTGGACGGGTTTGACGGCCTATTTCCAGCACATCGCGAAAACCGCGGGTGGTAATCAGTCCTGTGCGTGCTCCCCGTCGCTCAATTGCCATATTGGTTGCCACAGTGGTGCCGTGGCCGAGATGAGAGATTTCCCGCGGATCTAGCCCAAGTCTTTGGATAAGTTCAGTCAGGCCGGTTTCTATCGCCCTTGAAGGGTCGTCGGGAGTTGATGGCACCTTGTGGTAGTCTACCCGACCGCTGACATCGTCAATGATACTGAAGTCGGTGAACGTCCCCCCGACGTCGAATCCAATACGGTATGTCACCCTAACTATACTCTATTGCTGTGCATCCCGAAAGGCTACTTGGGACGGAGCAATTTCGACAAATCGTTTATTGTTATGAGCAGTGATAGAAAAAACGGAGTTGGACCGTTCGCACCTGTTGCAGGATCCAAGATGGCATTTGTGGGAATAATGCATTCGGGTCCAGTTCCGGCAATATCGATTCTTCAGCTCTACTTCAATCATTACCCGGCTCATTAAACGCGCGGGCCAAAAATGTATTTAATGTCTCCAGTTCCCATTCAAAAATTTCCGCGTCCTCTGGTAGATACCTCTGGCGGTAGTACCAGGTACCGTAGTCGAGGTAGAACATGTAAAGCGCAAGTCGTTTCAACTTCGGCATTGGCCATGTCGATCCAAAATGCCTCAGGAAACCTGCTATCTTGTCGGCAAGGTACTCGGAGTGCAGTGTTTCCGCTTCGACCAGTGCAGGGTAAACCTTGGTCGCCTGCTGCATAGCAAACACGAATTCTCGATTGGGCCCACGACTGGTCATGGACCGATTGAAACTATCGAAAAATTTGTCGACGGGCATGGACAACATCTTTGCCGAGTCAAATTCCTCCAAAACCTCTTGAATGGGATCTACCAACTCCTCGTAGAGTGCCAAAAAAATCGACTCAACATTGGAAAAGTACTGATAAAGTGAGCCGACAGAGACGTCCGCAGCTTCGGCGATATGAGCTGTAGTGACCCTCGCAATATCGTGGCCCTCAATATTGCAGATCAATGTGCGCGTAGCAGCCAGAATGTGTTGCACCCGGACTCTCGACCGCTTCTGGCTTGGTAGCTTCCGCACTGCCGTTTACTCCGCCGTCTATAAACCGAATATTTGGTCACATATGCGATGTTGCCGTCAAACACTATTCATTTTTCCCAAATCCCAGTCAGGCCCGTGGTTTGCCTGCTACGCCCACGGGAGGCTTATGTAAGTGGAGGAATCGGTTTAGTCGCTTTGGTTGTGCACTGAGGGCCTAATCACTGCTGTATACTATATTTCCTCCGACCACTGTCATCTCGACGTTGATCTGGTGAAGGCGTCGGATCTGGGTTTGCCAAGGATCTCTGTCGATAACGATGTAGTCGGCGAGGTATCCGGGCAGGAGCTTTCCAAGCTCGTTTTCGCGGCCCAGATGGCGCGCTGCGTTCGCCGTCAACATAGTCAGCGCCTCGTCGAGTGTGATGCTTTGGCTATCGCCATAAAACGTTTTATCGCTGCCGCCAGGTCGTTCTCGTGTTATTAATGTCTCTATCGCGATCCAGGGGTTGACTGAGGGCACCACTGCCCAGTCGGATCCAATAACCACCAGTGCACCTGCATCTACTGCCTCGCGCACTGGCCAAGCACGCTCTATCCGCGGTTCGCCAATGGCCGCAGTAATACTATCGTTGATCGGTGTCGGGCTGAACAGATAGGGGGACATCTCAATAGTCGCACCGATAGCACGCGCTCGACGCAGGTCAGAAGGATCGACGAAGGTAGTATGACCTACGTCATGTAGAGGACCATATGCTCCATTGACGGTTCGAGTATACTCAATCGCATCCAGCCCGGCACGAACAGCCGCGTCGCCGGCCGCATGGTATTTCACCGTGAGTCCCATACTATCGAAACGGGCTGTCGCCCGGTTCAGCGCTTCTTGTGGCACCATGGTGATGCCTCGGTCCTCCACGTCGGGGCTCCGCCCTGGTACGTTGTCTACATAGGGGGCCAACATTGCCGCGGTATGGCTATCTGTCGGAACACCGTCGACAAAGATCTTGATGCAGTCCACGGTCAGATTTTCAGCCTGCCACAAGTTTCTCTGTGCGATCAGGGCGTCAATATTGTCTTCCTTTAGGCCAGTCGCAGGACTCCAGGTGAGGCAGGCGCGCGCCCGCAGAGGCAGCCCTACCTCCTCTGCGTATCGCTTCAGTGTGTTCATTTCGGCTTCGACGCCCGCGATAAACCCGACGGCAGCCTCGGTGTAGCTTGTTATTCCGAAGCGGGCCATTTCTTTCAGCCCGACCGGTAGCGAATTAAACATCTCTTCCTCTGTTAGGCGGGGAATTGCCCGCGTTATGAGTGAAATGGCTGACTCTCGGAATACCCCGGAAAGACTGCCGTCAGGAAGCCGTTCCACAACACCTCCTTGCGGCGACTCCGAGTCCCGCGTGACGCTGGCAAGCTTCATCGCCATTGAGTTGACCCAGATGCTGTGACCGCTGGTATCGGTCAGAGATACCGGGTTGTTCGGAGAGATATCATCCAGTAGTTCGGCCCGCGGTGCCGCCCCCAAGCTGGAAGCATCCCACTGACCGCCCACGATCCAGTCTCCATCCCTGAATTTATCTATGCAGGTAGCAAGGCGCGCTTTTAGTTCGCTGAGATCAGAGCCCTGATTGATTTGGCAGCCCGCGCCACGCATGCTCGCACTGAGGGGATGCACATGTTGATCATTGAACCCTGGTAGAACTGTACGACCCTTGAGGTCAATGACATGTGTAGTGGGTCCCGCAAGATCTTGTATGGACTTTGTGTCACCCAGTGCCACAATCCGATCATCCCCGACGGCCATGGCCTCGAACCTCAGGCTCTGGCTTGCCTCCGGATAGATGTTCCCATTGATGAGTACCGAATCCGGCGATGCGAAGCAAATCACTGTAGAGCAGGACAGTGCCAACGAAGTTAAAGCGTATCTCACCATCAATCTCCTTAAAATTACTATTCTGTGACTTCCGGAAGTGCGAACGCCACAATGGCATTGTCTAGTTCAGTTTCGAAGCCCGGACTGCCGCCAGCGGCAATTACAATGTACTGCCGCCCAGTTGAATCAAGGTAGGCCATTGGCGAGGAAAACGCGGGAGCTGGTAGTGCTCCTTCCCAAAGTAGGCTTCCAGTATCAATGTCGTAGGCTCGGAGGCGGGAGTCAGGACTTGCTCCAATGAATACAAGACCGCTGCCTGTGACCAGCGGTCCGCCCTGATTGGGAGACCCCCATCGCTTCGGCGTGCGTACCCCTGCGGCAATCGTACGGCCAAAGGGCACCTGCCACGCGAAGTCTCCACTGCGCAGATCTATGGCAGTCAGGTGGCCCCACGGTGGTGGATTGCAAGGAGCACCGAGGGGGGACCTGAGAACACCTCGTACCAGCACGTAGGGCGCTCCCCGCATTTCATAGTGAGAAAATCCATCGGGAAGGTGCTTCTCACGATCAAATTCTGCGCGAGGAATGAGAGTGACTGAGGCCGCGAGATTCGAAGAGTTGACCACCGCAAGCTGCCGCCCAGGGTCGACTGCGATCCCGCCCCAATTGACGCCTCCGAGAAAAGAGGGGTGCAGCAACGACCCCTGCAGACTGGGTGGTGTAAACATGCCTTCGTTGCGCAGAGACTTCAGTTTGTTGCGACAGATCAGTTTGTCAAACACCAGGAGCCCCCAAGCATCTTGCTCGCTAATGGATTGGGAGGTCACTGGCGGAGGTTGTGTCGGGACCGGCTGCGTTGGCGATGCGCGCTCGTCCAGAACGTCTGAAGCTGGCACCGCTCTCTCTTCAAACGGAAAAATTGATTCGCCAGTTTCTCGGTCAAGAACAAAGATTAGTCCCTGTTTCGTTCCCTGAACGACCACGTCGCGGCGCTCACCTTCCCAGTCAATTGTCGTGAGAGTGGGCATTGAAGCTAGGTCGTAATCCCAGAGATCATGATGCACCGTCTGAAAAGACCAAATGAGCTCCCCGGTTTGGGTGTCGAGTGCTACCACTGCATTCGCGTGCGGGATGGGGTCCTTGCGATAAACTCCCAGCACATCGTAGCTCGGGCTTCCCGTGGGCAAAAAGACCCAACCTCGAGCTTCGTCGACTGCTAAGGGGGCCCAAGCATTCGCGCCGCCGACGGTTTTACTGAGATGGGAGGGGATGGGATTCCAGGACCACTTGATTTGTCCAGTCCTGACATCAAAACCTCGTACGATGCCATCCATGGTGTCGCCAAACATGTTGTCGTAGAATGCGCCGCCAACGATGACTGTGTCCCCGGCTACGGCGGGAGGGGAGGTATTGAAAATGCGACCCTCGCCGTAATATTCCAACTCGTTAAGTGCTATTTTTCCGTCCCTTCCGAAGCCGGTGCAAGGGCTACCGGTACGCGCGTCAACGGCGTGGATGACACCGTCCAGCGCCGCTTGGAAGATGCGCGCGGAACAGTCTCCCTTGGTTGCCGGATCAACCCACAGACTGACGCCGCGACAATATCGGCTGCCGTAGAACCCTGTATTTTCAACGCTCTGTGCCCGGTAACGCCAGCGCTCCCTTCCCGTGCTGGCGTCTAGCGCCACAATATCGTTGTAGGCCGTGCATATCACCAATGAGTCTTCGAATTGAATCGGTGTCACCTGAAGTAAAGTGGCAGGCGTTTCATCCGAACCGTCGCTCAATTCTCCCGTGCGATAAGTCCAGGCGATCTCCAGTTCGCGCACGTTGTTCCTGTTGATTCCAACCGCCGGGTGAAATTGTTCTCCTGCCGAGGTACCCCCGTAGCTTGACCAGGTTGCACCACTTGCAAGTACCTCGAAGCAGGCAGTAAATAGCAGCGGTCCGATCAGCAGGTTACTTTTCACGAAAGTCCCCTTTTAAATTGGCACTCATTCTTATCCTGTCATCAGTTAGCAGGCTGGGCGGGAGACATTCTCAAGCCGTGACTTCCTTACCAACGCTTCTTTAGCGTGACCCCGTAGGTCTTTGGCATCCCGTTGATCCGGGTCGAAGTGCTATTGCTCGAGCCTGTAGAGTGCCAGTAATACTCATCGGTGATATTGCGCCCCCAAAGTGTTGCAGACCAGTTGCCGTCTGCTGCGGCCACAGTGAAACGAGCATTTAACAGGGTGTAGTCGGGCAAGTAGCCTGAGAAAGGAATCTCTTTGGCAGCAGAAGTAGGAGCATCGATACTGCCGATGTTGTCCTCTTTATAGCTTACGTCCGAGGCGATTGTCCCCTGTAGGCCTTGGGCCAGATTAAAGGAATACGATAGTGTGGAAGTAAGTTGAAGTTCCGGAGAATTGTTAAGCGAGGTGCCTGAAGCGTCATAGAAGAGCACACTGCCATAGCTGCTCTCTGCAGGGCAGCCCTCTGGCAACACGACTGGAGCCCCTAGCAAACCTGCGGGACAACGCGCTGACCACTCATCGATTTCGGTGTCGAGGTAAGCGAGACCAAAATCCCAGCGTAGCCCCTCGGTCACCGCCCACTGCATTTCCAGTTCTGCGCCTTGAACTGTGCTTTCCGGTACGTTGTCGAAACCTACGACGCCTCCCACGGGCGCGATAAACGTGGTCAGCTCTTGCTTATCCTCGTAGTCATACATAAATAAGGCGGCGTTTAACTGTATGGAACCATCGAGCAGGGTCGATTTCATCCCAAGTTCATAAGAGGTCAGTGTCTCTTTGTTGTAGGGCTGTAATTGTTGATGGCTGAGGGCTATCGCCCCGTTGTAGCCACCTGACTTGAAACCGGTTGAGACAGTGGCGAACAAAAGTACGTTTTCGTTCAAGTTCCAGTTGAGTGAAACTTTTCCCATTGTCTGTTCTGTGTCCAGCGTATCGGAAAACGGAGTGTACTCGCCAAAGTTCGAAGTGCCGGGTACATCATTGAACACCGCGCAACCTCCCTGTGGCACCGGAGTGGGGTCAAAACCCTGCGGCGCCAGAAAAACGGGTGTTACGAAAAAGTTGTAGAATCCGGCCATGAGGCCGTCGCCGGTATCATATGTGCACCCAGCCCAACTACGTTCTTCCTCGGTATAGCGACCGCCGAGAGTAAGTTGGAATGCGTCTCCGAGAGGAATCTCCACATGACCATACAGTGCAACCGATTTGGTATCTTGCTCGTAGCGGCTCTCTCCGGTTAGTCCGAAAGAGTCGCGAAATTCCATGAGATACTGCTCTTCGATACGGTCATCGTTATAGTAGAGTCCAGCGGTCCAATACAAACCGGAATCCATGGTGGACTCGACCCGGAACTCCTGGCTAAATACCTGGATGTCGGTCGAGTTGGTGATGCTTGCATCCTCGTAGTTCGCGCCGGACGTGTCGAAGCGCGCTCGGTCGCGAGAGAAGTCGTCGTACGTCGTCAGGCTGATCAGTTGGAGTTTTTCGAAGTCCCAGGTGAGATTTACTGCAAGCGCAGCTGTTTCATTGTCATTCTGCGGTCGGTGGTTCTCGGACCAGTCAGCACTCTCCGCATTAAAGGAGTCAGGAAGCGACGATTGGTCGAAGAACCCACCAATAGCGGTGGCGGTCGCAGCGACTGTTTCCGATTTGTCTTTGAGGTATCGACCGGTGACAAGAGCTGTCACATTGCTACCCAAAGTGATGTCAAGGATGCCTCTCAGGGCGAGTTCATCACGCTCACCCAGTGGAGCTTCTCCCGGTCGACTTACGCTCTCCTGCCACCCATCGGATGTGATCCGTCGTGCGGCCAGGCGCCCATTCACCCTTTCTGTCAGCGGGCCACTGACGTAGCCCTCCAAGTCAAGTGTTTCGAAGTTATCGTAACCTCCCTGGATACCTGCCTCAAACTCATCTGTGGGTTTGTTACTGATAAAGTTGATTGTTCCTGCGGTGGTGTTCCGGCCGTACAGGTCTCCCTGCGGTCCCTTGAGGACTTCAATCCGCTCAATATCGAAGAGTACCCCCCGGGTCATGATCGGATAGGGAATATTGGTAGTGTCGGTATAGATGCCGACAGTGCTGGATGCTGAAGTTGTAAAATCGTTGAAGCCTACCCCCCTGATTGTATAGACAGGGGCCCCAGCAGGTTGCGAATTGGTGACGGTCAGTCCGGGCACCAATGCCTCGAGGTCGTCAGCCTTGGTCACCCCGAAATTTTCCAGCTGGCTTGCGGCAAAAGCATTCATGGTAATGCCGACGTCATTGATCGATTGCTGCCGCTTCTGTGCGGTAACGACTACCTCCTCTAGCGGAGCTGCATTCACCATGCTGGCTGGGAAAGACACAGCAACCACAGCCGCGTTGATCAAGTGGGCACGAAACTTCATCGGCTTATCCCCATATATGTGATGGATTATTCGTATAATATAGAAAAGTATTTCACTTTTAGCTGTCCGTCAAGTGGAAGGGGTCGCCGGGCCCACATTTTTCGATTGTGTTTTCTTCTTGTTCCTTATTAGATTTTCTTAGTGAATCAAACTCTTCATGTCGCGGTCGCAGGCATCGACTGTTCTATTGCGGCGCGACCGCCCCACAAGTGAGTTCAAGCTGCACATCAGCCGGATCAGCTGCCGAACCAGGGTTGCAAATCGAACCCGCGGGGGTGAATCAATGCGGGAGGTGGAGTTACGGGGGAAAGTGTACGCGGGCAGGGTGGCGATCAATTTCGGTGATCTCCCACGTAATAACCAAGTCGACAGGAAAGTTCTTGTGCGCCTTACTTACTCCAGGTCCGTGGTGATTTTCGAGAGCTGTGAAATACCCGCAGTATTTCAATCCGGTTCAGTCGAGGCCTGACTCGGTACGGCAAGATGTAGCGGGTATCGGAGGTATAGGACAAATAAACGGCCTGTTGAGAGTAGATTTCCTCACTGATACTGC
>ERZ887849.1855-NODE-1855-length-18468-cov-21.232825_pt1 | contig 18468 bp, 10 predicted proteins | sample MGYA00521267_ERZ887849 | MGnify/ENA primary metagenome ERZ887849 (study PRJEB32303, sample SAMEA104408601) | aquatic metagenome | biome: Brackish water; feature: Pelagic; material: water | place: Baltic Sea | collected 2014-06-06T16:11:00 | depth 2,863 m ... | reverse complement strand
ATTCAGGACGTTGCCGTATCGGTTGCGGCGATTACCAGAGAATTGGGGCAAGCGCAGGTGCGTCGACTCGAAGATCTCCAGACCTTCAGCCCCAGCACTTATATCCGACGCTATCCAGGCGCCGGCAGCGCTGCGTTTATCAACATCCGAGGCGTCGGTACCACTGACTACGACAAGAGCTTGGATCCGCCCGTTGGCGTCATTATGGATGGCCTGTTTCTCGGTACCGCCAGCGGCGTATTGATGCAGAACTTCGATATTGAGCGTATCGAAATACTGCGTGGTCCACAGGGCACTCTGTTCGGCAAAAACACCACCGGGGGCTTGATCAATATCACCCGTGGTGCGGTTACCATGGAGTGGGGCGGCGACGTGAGCGTTGCGGTTGATGAGCATGGTCGTGAAGACGTGAAAGGCGTTGTGAACGTGCCGCTCATCGAAGACAAACTCGGCGTCAAGCTGTTTGGTGCTCAGATCAAGAGCGACGGCTGGATGTACAACACGACGCTGAATCAAGACGTTGGCGGCGACGACATTGTCACCTACGGTTTTGCCATGAAGTGGCAGCCCAGCGATAACTTTGATCTCAAGTGGCACTACGAGAAAATGAAGGATCAGAGCGATCAGGGTGGCTACGTTAATACTAACGATGCAACCGATCTGACTTGTGTGATTTACAACCAGTGCTTCAGCAATAGCACGGATAATGAGACACAAAACTCATCGGATGGCACCAACTTCAGTGATAACGAGTACGACACCAATATCCTGACTGCCAACTGGCAGCTGAATGACGGTCTGTTGCTGACCTACATCGGCGGCTTCCGAGATCAGGACGAGCAGAACATGCAGGACTTTGACGGCTCATCTGCCCCAATGCTTCGCATGAACTTCTTCAACGAGTGGGAGCAGACATCGCATGAGTTGCGTTTGAGCAGTACCTCAGACGGCCCTTTCCAATTCATCGCCGGCTTGTACTCTTTCGATGTTGACTACGAGCAAGTATGGGACGTCTACGATTTGTTCACCACGCTAGGCCTTGCGCCCACCTTTGATCACGCAAGCAGTAACGGTCAGTCGCAAGAAACCGAGTCGATTGCAGCGTTCTTCTCCATGGACTACGACTTCAACGATGCTTGGACGTTAACTGTCGGTGGACGTTACACCAAAGAAGAAAAAGCGCTCATTGGCGGTAATGCTGGCGTCGTATACCTGCCGGGCACAGATCCTCGCCCAGCGCTGGTTGACCCACAGCCCTATGCTGACGAATGGTCAGAGTTTACGCCAAGTGCTTCGCTTAAGTGGCACGTTAACGATGACACCATGATATGGGCGTCATACGCTGAAGGCTTTAAGAGCGGGGGGTTCTTCGGACGACAAGCCGACTTTAACATCTCGCCCACTTTTGAGCCCGAGTTCGTCACGAACTACGAGTTGGGTATGAAGAAGACAATGCTTGATGGCAGACTCACCTTCAACCCGACCGTTTTCTTTAGTGACTATGAGGATAAGCAAGAATCGATCCTGATTCCTGTCGACCTCACCAACGTCGCGACGGTCGTTCGTAACGCATCGACACAAGAGATATTTGGTGTCGAACTCGAAATGAGTTTTAAAATCACCGAACAGTGGTATCTGCGTGGTAGCTACGGCTACATCGATGCCGAATACGACGAGTACTTCGCGGACCTCAATGGCGATAACATCATCACTGATAACTCGGGGCTGGTGCCACGAAATGTGCCAGAGAACACGTTTGGTCTGAGCACCACTTACACGGCTGATATTGGACCGGGCTCGCTACAAAGCTCGCTCTCGTTCCGATACCGTGACGCGGTTGAGCATGCTCCAGACAATGATCCTATCGGAAGCATGGACAGCATTACCGATCTCAGCGGTCAGATCAGTTACTTGTGGGGAGACAACCGCTACCGTCTGTCGGTCTATGGTAAGAACTTGACTGACAAGCAGGAACTGGCGCAAGCGACCATCCACCCGCTGATTACTCGCGGCTGGTACAACCCACCCAGAACCATCGGTGCGGAGTTTGCGATCTCGTTCTGAGAAACAAACTAGCAATAAAACCAAAAGGGGGCGCAAGCCCCCTTTTTTATGGTTTGCCCACACGATAATAAGACAGTGTAAAGTGGAGCGACCTGCGCCGCAGTCAGCCCATAGCGCTATGATTGAACCCATAACCCGTCAGGAAATCCTGCCCTCATGAAAGAGATCACGCGACGCAACTTTGTCAACGGATCGGTAGTAGCGCTTGGCGCAACTGCCCTACCCGTTTCTCTGACGACTGCATTGACTGCAGATCCCACAACGTACCCACCTGCCCTAACAGGCCTCAGGGGTAACCACCCCGGCGCGAATACGTATGCGCATGCCCGCGCATGGCAGAGTGATTTCAGCGCCGGCACGGTCATTGATACAACCGAATCCTATGATCTGGTCATCGTCGGTGCCGGGCTGAGCGGTCTTGCCGCCGCTTTTTTCTATCGACAAGCGCACGGACCCGACAAAAAAATTCTAATCCTGGATAACCACGACGACTTTGGTGGCCACGCCAAACGCAATGAACACACCGTAGATGGCCGCCAACTGATTACTTATGGCGGTTCGCAAACCCTGGTCGAGCCCCACAATGCAGGACCAGAAATCAAAACCCTATTTGAGGGCATTGGCATTGATCTTAAGCGCTTCGACACCGCTTTTGACCTCAGCTTTTTTGGCGGGCATGGCTTAGGTGCCACCACGTTTTTCAACGAACAAGCGTTTGGTCGTAATACCCTAGTGCGCCACCCCTTTTGCAATTACTACAACTATATAGAGGGCCTCCCCGGTGCAGCCATTTCTGATGAGCAAGCCGTTGCTCAAACTCCCCTGAGCGAGCGTGGCAAAACGCAGTTACTGCGAGTCCTCAAGGGCGGGTTGCAGGCACTGAATGTTGCACCTGAAGATCTTGCTGATTACCTCGAGACTCACAACTATTTTGACTACCTTACGCAAACCCTCGGTGTAGATGATCCTCTGGTACTGCAGATGGCCAGGCACTCGGGTATCGACTGGTCAAATGCCAGTACAGAACTACTCACCATCGAAGAGGCAAAAGCCTGCGGTGCACTGGGTTTTGCACCTGTGGCGACGTACGATGAAGACCATCCTTATATCCATCATTTTCCCGATGGGAATGCTGGGGTGGCACGCGCGCTGGTGAAATACCTCGTGCCGGCTGTTGCCGAGGGCACGACGGCAGAATCCTTAGTCACTGCGACCTTTGACTACGAACAGCTCGACCGCTCACCCAACACCACGCGGATTAGACTCAACAGCACCGTGGTGGACGTTCACCACGCCGATATGACGACCGATTCTGACCAAGTAGTGATCCACTACATGCAGGGTAATCAAGCGTACAAAATTAGGGCCGGCCATGTTGTGATGGCCTGTTACAACGCGATGATCCCCCACATTGTGACCGATCTACCCGAGCAGCAAGCGGCGGCGCTCGGACAACAAATGAAAAGTCCGTTGATCTACACCACGGTGGGATTGCGCCAGTGGCGGGCATTCAAAGAGCACGGTATTGGCCTCGCCATGTCGCCGGGCAATATGCATCAAACCGTCTTCATGGACTTTCCCGTGAGCTTAGGGGGATATCGCTATACCCAAGGGCCCAACGATCCCTGCGTCATCCAAATGATTAGCTGCCCCTATGGTGAAGTGCTTGGAAGACCCCGAGCAGAGCAATACCGCGAGGCGCGCTACCAGATGCTGGGCACGCCATTTGCAACATACGAGGAAGAAGTACGTAGCCATCTCAGCGGTATGCTGTCTTCTAACTCCTTCGACTTTGATCGTGACGTCGCGAGCCTCACGGTTAACCGCTGGGCACACGGTTATGCCGTTGCGGGCCCAGGGAACTCAGTGGCGATAGGGAGACAACCCCATGGTCGCATTACGATTGCCAACTCAGACTCCGCATCAGAGGCCGACGCGATTGCCGCTATGGCAATGGGCTATCGTGCTGTAACAGAGTTATCCGTTTAAGGCCTGACGCTCAGGATACGATCATTACAACGTGGCGAGAGCCGTTGTGGCGTCAGTGATCAACGGGGGTCCCTGTTACATCTGTTTATCTGGCACCGCCTGTAAGAGGAGTTTCATCCCTTCTTCTTTTACTGACTGCCAGATTGTTTCACCGGCTGAGTGCCCCAGTCGAACCACCACCAAATCCTTTGACGGCATCATCACCGCCATCTGACCACCAGCGCCGAGCATGCTGTAAACAGCGCTCGGTGCACGGTCGTAAGTAGCCCCCTCCAACCAAAAGAAACCACCATGGAACGGAAGACCATCAGCTTGCCACGCAGGCGCCACCGAACTGACAAAGTCTGAAAATCCCTCGGGTAGCACGCGCTCGCCATGGGCTACCCCCTTGTTCAGGTATAAATTGCCGAGCCGTGCCCAGTCTCGAGCTGTGCCCAAATCAGAACCCTGCAACAAGATATTGCCATAGGGATCGGTCTGAAAGACCAGATTCCGGATGCCGATCTTATCGAACAGCGCAGTTTGCGGAAACTGATGGTAGTCATCACCCCGCCCCTCTACCGCCAGACGGATCAAGTAATTGATGAGCACCGGGTCACAGTTGCGATAGCGGCCCACGGTATTGGGCGGCCATTGCTGAGGTCGATTGGCAGCGTAGGCAAAAGAATCCACAGTACCGGTATACAAATAATGATGGTCGAAGTAATCGATACTGCTATTAACCTCTGGATCGTAGGGTGAGGGGCAACGCAAGCCACTCGACATCCGCAAAATATCTTGGATCTGAATCGCTTGGCGAGGGTCTCCCGCTGCTTGCCATTCGGGAATCGGCGCCGGTTGGTTCAGTACATACTCTCCTTGCTGAATCAGCACGCCCAATAAGGTAGCAGTCAGGCTTTTGCCCATGGACCAACTCTCTAGCGGCATATGGGGATGTATGCCCGCCCCATATCGCTCTGAGACGATCTGACCCTGCACAGTCACAACGGTTGCGGCAGACATTGCGCCCTGTGTAAAAAATACGTCGAGAGCGGCATCCAATTTTGCCAAATCGACGCCTTCTACTGGCGGGGCCTGCGATGGGCTGTCTCCCATCGGCCACGGTGTCGCGGCCGCATCGGCCAGCCCAGTCTCAATAATCGGTGGTTCAAAATAAGGCGACGACTCACCAATAGGCAGTGGGACGCAACCCAGATCACCGATGTATCGGGCGACTCGCACGATGCCCGTATCAGTGGTTACCGTGACTGTCATGGCCTCTTGGTCGATAGCCGTGTCACGAATATTGTGACGCTTCTCAGGAGGCGAGGTAAAGAAGCCGACATTTTTTGCCGCAAAATCGGCCTCTAAACCCGATACAAAAACTGCCGAACAGAGCACGCGAGCGAATCCCATCGCATAGTGTGATGCTGGATCGCCCGGAGTCGCAGCGAGTGCCGAGTCCAACTCGAGTCGCTGCCCACGTTCTGCCACCGCCTCAGTCGCGCTTACCTCAGGGATATGGTTTGGTGATACCGATGGTCCTTGCCATCCGGCACAAGACCCTACTGCCAGCAAAGCACACATCACTGCAGCCTGTCGGATCATCTCTCGACTCCACATCAATATAGACCGAGCGGGGTCGATGCACCTCACCCATGGCAAGATAGTCGCTACCGGACACACCCTATAGCCGGCCCTAACTTGGCGCCAGCGCAAATCACCCACTCCGCGCCGACGCTAAAGACGGGTCTACAGTAGGAAAACCATTCCGGCGAGGTGAGGTGACGTCCCGAGCTCGACGTCCGCTTTGTAGTGAGAGTGTAGCCCGACTCGCGCTGAGTCTCGACAGAAACCTGTCAACCGCCGGGGCTCACTTCGACTTGAGTCGCTACCGTGATTCACTGAGCGTGGGCGGAAAACCCAAACGTTGACGAACCGATAGCACAAAAGCGCCAATCTCCGAGGGCAACGCCAACAAGGCGGGTGTCGCGATCAGCGTGAGCACCGTCGCAAATGACAGACCGAATACGATTGCCTGTGACAGCGGTGCCCAAAACATGGCCATTTCCCCCTCAATGGTGACAGAGCGGCCGGCCAAATCGACTGAGAATCCCGCTGCCAATGGCAACAACCCGCATACCGTGGTCACAGTGGTGAGGAGGACGGGCCGAAGTCGCTGGGCGGTAGCGCGGACAATCACGTCGCGAACATCTAACTCGGGATATTGACGACGAACGTGATTAAACGTGTCGATGAGAATAATGTTGTTGTTGACTACAATACCCGCCAACGCCACCACGCCCACACCCGTTAATAAGGCACTGAACGGATTGCTCAGTAGCAAGAGGCCCAGCAATACACCTGCCGTTGACATAACCACTGCCAGCAGAATCAGCGTGCTTTGATAAAAGTTATTAAACTGCGTGACCAGCAAAATAAACATGATTGCGAGCGACAAAGAAAACGCTGCTGACACAAATGCCATCGAGTCGGCTTGTTCCTCATTGGCTCCTCTGAACCGAATATCAATTGCCGGATCAAACGATTGCTGCGCTAACCAGCTCTCGATTTCTCTCACAATACCGTCGGCCATCACGCCCTCTCGGACGTTTGCCTTAATCAACTCTACGGGCAAGCCATCGATTCTTTTCAGCGAGTCGACGCCAGGGGCGGGGCGCATCTGCACAAAGTTGCTCAAAGGCACCATCCCCTGCTCCGTGCTGATACGCAGCTCATCCATTGCGATAATACCGCGCTCGGCTCGAGGGTAGCGGACTCGAATATCAACTGAGTCTTCGGCATCATCTGGGCGGTACTCACCCACCTTGACGCCATTGGTCACCAACTGCACCGCCAAACCTGCCGAGGAGACATCGACACCGTATAGCGCTGCCTGTTGGCGATCCACCTCGATGCGCCACTCAATCGAGGGCAGTGCAGAGGAATCGTCAATGTCGACGAGGTTGGGTAAGGTATCTAAGTAATCCCGAACACGCGCCATCGCTGGCTCTAACAGCGCTCGCTGACGCGACGAAAATTCGATTTGAATCGGCTTGCCAACGGGCGGGCCCTTTTCTAAGGGCTGTACTTCGACCTTGATACCTGCAAGGCCGTCAGTGCGCTCACGAATCAAGCTCATAATCGCTTTGCCACCCAGCTCTCGCTGTGATTCAGCGACCAGTTCGATGAAAATAGATCCGATACGATCCGAGCTGCTCCCCATGAAGCCGCTGTTGCCCCCAGTGGCACCCGGTAGCAAGCTCTGAGTGTTCACAAATCGAATGCCCGGGATTTGCAGTACCTCTGATTCGACCTCTAGCACCAGATCATTCACCTCGTTGGCAGCGAAATTACCGCGACCGAGCACCGACACTTGAATAAATTGGGGGTCTGCATCGGAGAAAAAGATGGTGCCGACATTATATTTTCCGTAAGCCCAAAAAACGCTGATCAACAAACTGAATATGATGCCCATCGTCAGGACAGGCCGACGACAAACACCGACCATAAAGCGAGCGAATTGACCTGTCAGGCTATCCAGTTGAGTCGGATCACCATCCTCTAACACTCGCTGCGCTCGCAGTAGGTCAGCATTGTGCATGGAAGGTTTACCAAACAGGGTTCCCAGTACCGGACCGAATAACAGGGCATAAAGCAAAGAGCCTATCAGCACGGTGAACACCGTCACTGGCAAGTACCCCATAAACTGGCCTGAGACACCGGGCCAAAATAGCATTGGCAAAAAGGCAGCAAGTGTCGTTGCGGTCGACGCAGTCACTGGCCAAAACATTCGCTGCACCGCATCCGCATAGGCGCGTTTGTGGTCCATGCCCTCGCTCATCATGCGGTTCGCATATTCAGTGACCACGATGCCGCCGTCGATGAGCATGCCCAGCGCTAACAGCATGCCGAACATGACCATGAAATTAAAGGTATACCCCAAGAGGTAAATAATGGTGACCGAGAACAGCAGCGAAAAGGGGATACCGAGCCCCACGACCAGACCACTGCGAAAGCCCATCGAGGCCACGACGATAATCATCACCAGTGCTAATGCCGTGAGAATATTCCCCTCCAGCTCGCGGACCTGAACAGCCGCAAACTCTGCCTGATTCTGCGATGGAATCACCTCAATACCGGGAGGGAGACTGGCAGACGATTGCGCGACAACTGCCAGAACAGATTCCACTGCATCGATGACATTGGCATCGGTGCGCTTGGTAACACCAATAGAAATAGTTTCTTGCCCGTTGTAGCGAGCGTAACTGGTGCGATCTTTAAACGTACGGTCTACTCGTGCGACATCTCGCAACGTCACCACGCCTTCACTCGAGCTGCGAATCGGCAACTCGAGCACTTCCTCAGCCCGCTCGACGACTGCCGGCACCTTAACCGCGAATCGGCCGCTATCCAGCTCCATCGTGCCCGCTGGAATCAACCGGTTATTGCGCTGAAGAATCACCAGTAATTCTTCAACTGAAACACGATACGTATTGAGTGCGTCAGGATCGATAATGACCTCGAGCACCTCATCGCGATGCCCTTGAAGATCCGCACTGAGTACCGATGGGATGGTCTCGATCTCTTGTCTGAGCTTCAGCGCCGCTTGATACAACTCGCGCTCGCTTGCAGCCGCACCGACCAAGTTGACTTGCAACATGGGAAAATCAGCTGCGGTCATTTCCTCAACAAAGGGCTCCTCAGCCGTCGAGGGAATCTCAGTTCTTGCCGCATCAACGGCCTCTCTCACGTCGTTCAGTGCCTTATCCAGGTCTTGCGATACATCAAACTCAATAAAAAAACTCGCCATCCCCTCAGACGCGGTCGAGCGCAGCTCGACGATGCCCTCAAGCTTTCTGAGTTCGATCTCCATCGGTTGCACCAGCAATCTTTCGGCATCGCCAGGCGAAATACCCTCGTGATTCACTCCGATATAAAATAAGGGGAGATCGACGTGGGGATCGTTTGCAATAGGCAAGGCGGCACGTGTACCCAACCCCACCAGTACCATAACCACCAGCAGCGACAGCGTCGTTCGCGTGCGCCCAATGACGGTTTCGATTACGCTCATCGTATGACGACTTGGCTGATCTTATCGTCAGCCAATACCGGCTCTACGCGAGCACCAACACTGACATACTCCTGCCCAACCGTAATGAGCCTAATCTGCAGCGGTAGTCCGGCAATCCATACGCCATCTGGACCATCCTCAATGATACTGACCGTTCGGAAAATGACGCGATCACCCTCATCTACCAGTCGAACACCCATCTCACCGTTGTCGTTTAACGTCAGGAGTGACGGCGGTACACGATGGACAGCCACTTCTTCAAGTAATACCCGCAACGACACAGTTAAACCAGAGCGTAGTTGGTAGTCGCTATTGTCTACCGTAATTTCAACAGCATAGGTTCGCGTCACTGAATCGCTCTGCTTGCCCACAAAAGACAGCGTGCCTTCAATCTCGCGACCCACTCGCGTGCTACCAATTACCGCACTGCCCAGCTTTAGACTCTCTACTTCTTCCTCTGTGACTTGGGCGGTCACCAGCATCGGATCCAAATCGATGAGCGTTGCGCAGGCTGCACCTGGCATGGCGTAATCGCCGACGTAAAGATGCAAATCTTCGATCACGCCATCGAACGGCGCGGTAATTCGGGTGCGAGCTAGATTGAGCTCCTGACGACGTAGATGTGCTTTTGCGGTCTCTTGTCGCGATGCTGAGGCAGCAATCGCCACCTCCGATAACAACCCCTGATCCGCAAGCTGTAAACTGCCTTCGTGTTCAATTCGTGCCTTCTCTAATCCGGCGCGCGCCTCATCCACAGCGATTTCACGGTCATCAATGGCGATTTCACACAGCAGGTCGCCCTTTGCCACCTGCATGCCTCTCTCCGCTGGCTGGGCAACCACTTGCCCGGCTACTTCCGCAGTGACATCAATCACACGCTTGGCATCGGTGCGGCCCCGCAACACAATACTGCGATTACGAAACTCGGCATTCGCTGTTACCACCCGCACTCGATTCAACGGCTCAGCAGAGATACCTTGCTGGCTTCTCTCTGGCGCCACTGCCAGCACGACATCGCCGCCCTCTGGTGTTTCGATAAAAAGCCCTGACCCAAGCCACAGCGCTAGCAGGCCAGCGACGAGTGAAGCCGAGATAACATTTTTCGACATAAAAACAGCCCTATCAATGGGTGTAACACCTAAAAAGACAGTCGGATCATGCTCTCGCATGCGCCACTGTCTCTGCACTGGTCGTTTGGAATGTCGTTTTTACGGCGATGGGGGCTTTTTAGACCGGTCGGGCTGACGCTATTAATGAGACTTATCGCCAATTTACAACGCATTCAGGAAGGTCAGCGCGTTTTTATCTGCGTATCAATCTCAAAGGGAATGGGCGGGATAACCTGAGGCTATAGTAAGGACAGCTACTATTGGGTCGACAGCGACAACGAACCCACGTCAAGAAAGAGACCGCGGCTAGAACACGTTTTACAGCATCAGTCTCATCCCTAACTCTCGCGCGCAATCGTTACAGGTTGTCGCTAATAAGCCCGCTTTAACGCGATACACTTCCCGAGTGAGTAAAAAAAAGGACTGACGCATGCACTACGGATTCATCGGATTGGGCAACTTAGGTGGCCAGCTAGCGGTTCGCTTACTTGATGCAGGCTTTCAACTCACCGTATTTGATCTCGATAAAACAGCAATGGAAACACTTGTCAGTGCTGGGGCAAACCCGGCCGAAGGTTGCGCCGATCTCGCCCAGCGAGTCGAGCATGTCATAACGTGTTTGCCCTCTCCGCCCGCCTCGTCTGCAGTACAGGATGACATCCTGAGTCATATGACAGCAGGCGCGACCTTGATCGAAATGTCGACGGTGGGCCAAGACGATGTCATTCGCTCTGCTGCGCGAGCCGAGGCTCAGGGGATCGGATTTTTAGAACTGCCCGTCACCGGTGGCGTGCATCTGGCGGCGCGAGGCGAGTTGACGCTCCTCGCCGGTGGCAATGAAGCACTGATTGCACTTCACGAGCCTGCAATGCAGGCTATGGGCAAAAAAGTATTCCACATGGGAGCGGTCGGCACAGCATCGCTGATCAAAGTCATCACGAATATGCTGGCTTTTGTACATCTTGCCGCCGGTGGTGAAGCCATGATGCTCGCTGCGCGCGGCGGCCTCGACCTCGCGACCGCATGGCAGGCCATCGCAGCGTCGTCAGGCAACTCTTTTGTCCATGAAACTGAAGGACAGTTGATCCTCAATGGTAGCTACGATATTGGATTCACGCTTGATCTCGCGCTCAAAGATTTGGGATTCGCCGAGCAATTCGGCGCGGCATTCGACGTCCCACTGCCACTCGCCAAGACCGCTCAAGAGCGTTTTAAAACAGCCCAAGCGCGCTATGGCGGCGACGCGCAATCGCCCTTTGTGGTGAAATTACTCGAGGATGAGCTCGATACCGCACTGCGAGCGCCCGGGTTTCCTGACAAGCTCACTTAAGAGTGGAACCCCTGGCTGAACACAATCATCTGTTCGCGATCATTGAGTCAAAGGCGGGATAAATAACGGCTCAATAACCAACGTAGCGGGCGACTGTTACATCGCAGCTTCGTCCTGTGCTCGGCGAATAGCTGCCAGAAAAGCGTCTGCGTATTTGAGTAATTTTCGCTCGCCAACGCCGGTCAGATTGGCGAACTCGTCACGTGTTTGCGGCAGCCTGGTGCACATCTCAATGAGCGTGCTGTCATGAAAAATAACGTAGGGAGGAACGCCCTGCTCTTCTGCCTGCTCGCGTCGACACTCTCGCAAGGCCTCCCACATACCCACATCTATCTCGGCAGGCAGGGTAGTCTTGGTTTGCCGCTTTATCACTTTTTGTTTTTGATCTAAGCGCAAGGCAATGGATACCTCACCTCGCAGTAGAGGCCGACACTGCGCTTGAAGCTTTAGTGCGCCGTAACCCTCTACATCAACCGACAAATAACTCCGCCCTACCAACTGGCGAAAGACAGATCGCCACTGATGATTATCCAGCGCAGTGCCGACCCCAAAAGTCGGTAGGAGATGGTGTTCAAACTGCCACATTTTATCGGTCTCCTTCCCCCGCAATACGTCGATTAAGTGATTCACGCCGAATCGCTCACCCGTTCGCGCTACTGCACTGAGCGCCATGCGACACGCTTCTGTTGCATCCCACGTTTTAGCGGGATCGAGACAGCTATCGCAATTACCGCAAGGCTGAGGGTAGTCCTCACCAAAATATTGCAGCAATGACTGTCGCCGGCAACTGGTGATCTCACACAATCCCAACATCGCATTGAGACGATGCTGTTCGAGACGCTTGTGCTGATCACTGCCCTGAGAGCCCTGCATCATTTGTCTGAGCTTGATGACATCCTGCAGCCCATAGATCATCCACGCTGTTGCCGGCGCACCATCGCGACCCGCACGCCCTGTCTCTTGGTAATAAGATTCGACGGTCTTCGGTAAGTCCAGATGCACCACAAAACGCACATCTGGCTTATCAATTCCCATACCAAAAGCAATCGTTGCGACCACAATGACACTGTCGTCTCGCAGGAAACGCGCCTGATGCGCCGCCCGGAGTTCTGCCGATAAGCCAGCGTGATACGGCAGCGCATCAAAGCCCTGTTCAGTCAGCCACTGTGCAATTTCTTCTGTTTTTTTGCGAGACAGGCAATAAATAATGCCAGCATCTGTTGGGTGCTCCTCTTTTAGAAAGCGCAGTAGCTGCTGTCGGGGATTATTTTTAAGGCCTATCCGGTACTGAATATTGGGGCGATCAAAACCCACTATGAATTTTGCTGCCTGCTCGAGGCCCAGTCTGTCGACAATCTCCTGTTGTGTCCTGGGATCGGCGGTGGCCGTTAACGCCACTCTCGGCACGCTGGGGAACAGATGCTGTAGCTGTTCTAACTGCAAATAGTCAGCGCGGAAGTCATGGCCCCATTGAGACACGCAGTGCGCCTCATCAATGGCAAATAGCGACAGCGTTGCGCTGTCCAGCAGGGCTCTCGTGCGAGTCTGATTCAGTCGCTCGGGCGCGAGATACAGTAGGTCGAGTTCTCCGCTGAGCAGCGCTTGCTCGACTGCCGACGCACTGTGTGCATCAAGCGTGGAATTGAGAAAGCTAGCTCGAATACCCAGCTGCTGCAGCGCCGATACCTGATCTTGCATTAAGGCAATGAGCGGCGAAATCACCACGCCACAACCAGGCCGCACTAACGCCGGTATCTGATAACACAGCGACTTGCCCCCGCCTGTTGGCATCAGTACAAAGGCATCGTTGCCTGCCACCACGGCATCGATAATGGCCTGCTGAGGCTCGCGAAAATGCGAAAACCCAAACGTCGTTTGCAAAACCTTTAACGCGCTGGTCATTGACGTTACTGCCACCTTTTCCTAACAATATCGACGACTTCTGCAAGGCCGCCACGGTTGAGCTGACCATATCAAGTCACAACGCGTTTATCGGCATTCTTTTCAATACCCTTATCGGCACGCAGATTAATCGCATGCGCACGCCACGCAAACACGGCCTGTGCGGGTCATTACTTAACACATAGCGACCTCGGCTGAGGGCCGTCACATTAACCCAAACTGCCTGCCAATAGTGCAGTACAGCTCACCGGCGGAGGCTTTGCCGACCGTCGTATTCAAGGGGTAACGGCACTCATAAAAAGCCCTGTAACGGGTAAAAAGCCGTTTAGCGGGTGATGAGGCCAGGATGCCCCGACCTTTTTGGCCGTAAATGACCTCTTTATAGCGCGTAATCACCTTGAGAACCCAGACACGCCGCTAGATGATACGGGTGGTGACATAATAATGGCCTTAATCGGCGCAGGCCAAAAGGGGACGGCTCAGTGAATCAAGCGATCAACGATATTTTTAGCCCAGGTTATGACCACGCCTATAACACACCGCTCGCAGACCTTGATGTCTCCGACCCTACCCTCTGGCCAAATCAGGCAATGTGGGCTGTGTTTAAACGCTTACGAGACGAAGATCCATTGCACTACTGCAAGGATGGCTGGAATTCAATCGCGCGTGGCCCAGAGGACGAAGCGGTCGGACCTTATTGGTCGGTAACACGATATGAAGACATCATTGCCATCGATACCGACCATCAACGCTTCTCCTCTGAACCCTTCATTACACTGCAAAATCCGGCCGAGGACTTTCCATTGCCCATGTTCATCGCGATGGACCAACCAAAACACGATATTCAACGACAAACCGTGGCCCCCGTTGTCGCCTCACCCAGCTTGTCGAGAATGTCAGAGCTGATCCGCGAGCGAACGCAGACCGTGCTCAATCAAATCCCTCTCAATGAAGAATTTGATTGGGTTAATACGGTCTCGATTGAGCTCACCACCATGATGTTAGCAACACTCTTTGATTTTCCCTTTGAGGACAGAAGAAAGTTGACCCGCTGGTCCGATGTGGCAACGGCCAGTCCGGAAACAGGCATCGTCGAGAGCGAGACCCAACGCCGTGCAGAGCTCATGGAGTGCGTGGAATACTTTATGAACTTGTGGCAGCAGCGAGTCGGCAAGGAAGGGCACGATCTGATCACCTTACTTGCCAACGGCGAGAACACTCGTGACATGGAACCCATGGAGTACCTCGGCAACCTGATTTTGCTGATCGTCGGCGGCAATGACACCACCCGAAATTCAATGTCGGGTTCTGTTTACGGCTCTCATTTGTTCCCGAGTGAATGGGAAAAAGTGCGGGCTAATCGGGATCTGATTCCCAATGCCGTGTCAGAGATTATCCGCTGGCAAACGCCTTTAGCCTATATGCGACGCACCGCACTCGAGGATGTCGACATGCACGGCAAAACGATCAAGGCGGGAGACAAAATCGCGATGTGGTACGCATCGGGCAATCGTGATGAGCGAAAGTTTGACGACCCGGATACGCTACTTTTTGATCGCAAAAACGCCCGTAATCATATTTCTTTTGGCTTTGGGATTCACCGCTGCTTTGGCAACCGCCTCGCAGAGATGCAACTGCAAATCTTATGGGAAGAAATGCTGCAACGATTTTCAAAGATTGAAGTGATAGCAGAACCGCGCCGCAATATCTCAAGTTTTGTAAAGGGCTACACCGAAATGAAGGTTATCTGTCGCCGCTGAACGCTATTGCATTGGCAGCAGTGCCCGGGCCGTGAACTTGCAAGGTGTTTCCTGTTTTGTGAGTGCCGATAACACCCCGGTCAATCGTGCGGCAGTAGCGACGTATTTTGGCAACTCGCCGTTTGATGGGCGTGTCAGTGAACAAAGCTTAAAGACGGCTTCCATGCGTTAAGAGACATCCAAGCCAGCATTGTCATTATAGGAGGCCTAGATGCAATGCCAGTATGGCCAGTGTCGCGCCGCTGCTTGGTGTGCGACTGCGCAGAAAGCCAAGATTTGGCTACCCCTTAGGTTGTGCTGATCCAACGGACGAACATTTTCTTTAAAAAAGCTTTCCTCTTTTGTGGTTTCCGGATTGAATACCAATCAGGTTTATTACTTCAGCTTCGGACTTTTCTATGACACAGGTACGAGCAGGCGCTCCTTCCTCAAACTTTTTTCTAGACGGTAACTTTAGTCCCGTCAGCGAAGAGCGCGACGCCGACAACATGGAGATAGTGGGTTCGATCCCACATGACCTCAATGGATATTTTCTTCGCGTGGGGCCGAATCCCGTCCATGTTTTCAGCGAAGCGGCCTACCACACCTTTGACGGTGACGGCATGATCCATGCTATCGAGTTCTCTGGCGGCAAAGCTCGCTATCGAAACCGATTTATTCAAAATGACGGATTCAAGCTGGAACAGGAGCACGGTGACTGGCTCTATAAAGGTATGAATTCACTCATGGACCGGACACCAGCGCCCATTCCAGCTGGCGCACCGAGTGCAAAAAACCTGGCCAATACCGCGCTGACTTACCACAACAAGACGCTGTACGCGTTGCATGAGCCTTCGCAACCGACCGTCATCGAACTCGGCAGCCTATCAACTAAAGGGCCCACTGACTTTGATGGCAAGCTGCAACACCCTTTTACTGCGCATCCAAAAATCGATCCGAAAACCGGCGAAATGATCGCTTACGGCTACTCATTTCAGGCGCCGTTTGTGACCTACTCCGTCATCGATAAAAATGGCGATCTTATCCACACGACACCGATTACCATCCCCAGATCTATTTTTATGCATGACTTTGGGGCCACTGAAAAATACACGCTGTTCTTGGACTTTCCCATTACGCTGGACATCGGGCGTGCCATATCGGGCGGGCCAGCGGTGGACTTTGAGCCACAATACGGGTCACGCATTGGGGTCATGCCGCGCCATGGTTGCGATAACGATGTGCGATGGTTTGATGTGGAAACGGGCGTAGTGGTGCACACCGCCAACGCTTGGGACGACGGTGATGAAGTCGTACTGCAAGCCTCAAGATCCACCACCGCGGATATTGCCGGCGCTGGCACTTCAGAAGGAAATAACCTGAGCGAAAATCAAGGTCGTCTCTACGAGTGGCGCATCAATCTCAAAACCGGCGACGTTGCGGAGCGCACACTGAGCAACATCCCCTGCGATTTCACCCGGATTAACGATGACTACGCCTGCCACAAAACACGTTACGTCTATGCGGGAATCTTTAATACAGAACGCGCCTTCACCTTCGATGGCCTGATGAAGTACGACAACGAGTCGGGTGTGACCACCGAATTCACTTACGGGCCCCAACGTCATGGCGGAGAGGCCGTGTTCGCGCCCAAGACAAGCTCACACTCAGAGGACGAGGGCTACCTCGTGTGCTTCATTCACGATGAGGCTAGCGATCAAAGTGAGTGTTTGATACTCGATGCGCAGAACCTTAGCGAAGGCCCGGTCGCAACCATTATCATGCCCTTTAGAGTGCCTTACGGTTTTCATGCAGGTTGGGTGAGCGCTTAATCGCTGTACTCTTCGCTCATCTGATCGCGTTAATGATGCCAGTACGCTGGCGACCTAGACACTGACCTCTGTTGCGAAACCGCTACCGAGCACTATTCCCTCGTAACTAACACATGGCCGCTTATCGCGTGCAAACCGTATAGTGTCACCGCCCAGCCTGAACAACTATGCGCCGTCAGCGCCATACTCCTGAACCGCCTTACGATCGATTGCCCTCGGCCTATTTTGCAGTGCGGTGAGCTTTTCTCTATCAAGAGGGTCTTGACCCGATAGCAATAGTGCTACGTGCTCGATTTGATCGTTCCCCCAGAATAAATTGCCGTCGACAATGATGGTGGGAACACCAAAAACGCCCCTTTCGATCGCCATAGTGGTCTCGTTCACGAGAGCATCTTTTACCTTGGGGTCAATAATTTTCCCACTCAGAGTTTCGCCATCGATCGATTGCTCAGCTAACAGATCAATCAGAGTCGGCAGATCACCCAGGTCCGCACCGCGACTCCAACCTGCTTCGAATAGTGCGCTAATCACTTTGTGTTGATCAGCGCCGCTCACTGGCTTTAAAGACAGTCGCAACGCGGCAAGCGGATTGAAGGGGTGCTGCTTGGGTGGGTTGTATTCAAAGCCATTAAGCGCCGCGTATCTGAGGCAATACTGATTCAGCCACTGCTGTTTAGGTGGAATCTCCGCGGGACCCAACTGTCCCCACTTGTCCAATAACTTGCCAAACACAACGGGGTGGGCTTCGATCTGACACTCGTATTGACCCGCCAAAGCAGGAAGTCGGCGCCATGCAAAATAGGCGTAAGGTGAAAGGTAATCAAAGTAAAAATGTATTGTTTTGGATGACATTCGATGACCTGCTATTCCCATTCAATAGCAGAGCTATATTTTAGCCAATCAAAACAATAGCTTACAGAAGGTATTGGCTGGTTTGTAACTCGTTTGTAAATCAGCTTACTCATCACAGTCGCAGATTTCATCAAGATGAAATCTGAGGCTGCAGGAAAAGATACCAACTTCAAAATTAGTCTTGACTACTTTTTACAGAATTCAATTTCTTTTCTAAGTCACTCGGTATAGGCATACTTTTAAATGGACTAACATTACTTCCGCCAGTATTACCAATAGGTATCATACCAAAAGGTGTCAATACTGCAGCGCCAATGAGCCTGAATATCTGCCCAAATACCTCAGCGTAATTTCGGTTTCGAAATGCCCAAACAAGCATATGATAATGAACTCTTACATGTTCAAAAGTAGAGGCCTGACCGAGTATATGAGCACGCTCCAAACTTGCGAACTCTTTGAGATGATTGTTTTGAGAGCGCATTGTTCTGGCATCTAAGAGCTCTATTTCAACATACTCGCGAATTTTATTTTTCATCGACACTATTACTCCCACTCAATAGCGGCGCTATAATTAAGCCAATAAAAACAATAGGTTACA
>ERZ887849.1847-NODE-1847-length-18510-cov-59.787917_pt1 | contig 18510 bp, 14 predicted proteins | sample MGYA00521267_ERZ887849 | MGnify/ENA primary metagenome ERZ887849 (study PRJEB32303, sample SAMEA104408601) | aquatic metagenome | biome: Brackish water; feature: Pelagic; material: water | place: Baltic Sea | collected 2014-06-06T16:11:00 | depth 2,863 m ... | reverse complement strand
AACTCTAGCTCCAGAAGCTCCAATTGGATGACCTAATGCAATTGCTCCACCATTTACGTTAACTCTATCAGGTGTAAAGCCTAATTCTTTATTTACCGCAATTGCTTGAGCAGCAAATGCTTCGTTTGCTTCAATTAAATCTAATTGATCTTCTCCCCAACCAGCTTTATCTAAAGCTTTTTTAGAAGCTGGAATTGGACCTGTTCCCATAATGGAAGGATCAACACCGCATACAGCCCAAGAAACAATTTTAGCAAGAGGTTGAATATCTCTTTTCTTTGCTTCTTCAGCAGTCATTAAAACTAGAGCAGCAGCACCATCGTTAATTCCTGATGCATTACCTGCTGTAACCGTTCCATCTTTTTTAAAAGCTGGACGTAACTTTGCTAATTTCTCAACTGTTACTCCATCTTTAGGATATTCATCCGTGTCAAAAGTAATTTCATCTTTTTTTACTTTGACTTTGATTGGAACTATTTCATCTTTAAATTTATTTGCTTTAATTGCTTCCATTGCTTTTCTTTGCGATGAAGCTGCAAATGTATCTTGCTCTTCTCTTCTAATTTGAAATTTTTCTGCAACATTTTCTGCAGTAATTCCCATATGATAATTGTTGAATGCACAAGTTAATCCATCTTTTAACATTGTGTCTTCTAAAGAACCTGTTCCCATTTTCACACCATTTCGTAACATCATAGCGTGCGGAGAGCTGCTCATGTTTTCTTGTCCACCAGCAACAGCAATATTAGCTTCGCCTAATAAAATTGAATTATAAGCATAGCCAACTGAAGTTAAACCAGATGCGCATAATTGGTTAATTGTGCTTGAAATAGTTTCGTTAGGAATTCCAGCTCCCATTGCAGCTTGTCTTGCAGGGTTTTGTCCTGTTCCAGCTTGCAACACTTGACCCATAAATACTGTATCAACATCTTTGCCTTTTAGCTCAGAATGCTCCAAGCATTTTTTAATAACTTCAGAACCCAATTGAGATGCTGGCATAGCTGATAAAGTACCGCCAAACGAGCCAATAGCTGTTCTAAACGCACTTGTGATTACTATTTCTTTATTGTTAGACATTTGTTTTTCTTCCTCCTGATTGAATGAATAATGTTATTGCATGTACTGACCACCGTTGATGTTGAATGTAGCTCCAGTGATAAAGCCTGCAAGATCGCTACTTAAGTAGCTAGCTAATGCAGCTATTTCACTTGGATCTGCCAATCGTGCAACGGGGATTTGAGAAACAATTCCTTCTAAAATTTTTGGATCTATTTTTTTTACCATGTCCGTTCCAACATAACCTGGAGCTATCACATTTGCGGTAATGCCTTTGTTTGCATTTTCTTGGGCAATGGCTTTTGTAAATCCAATGATACCAGCTTTAGCAGCTGAGTAATTTGCTTGTCCAATTTGTCCCTTAATTCCATTAATCGAACTAATTGAAATAATTCTTCCAAATTTTTTCTCTCTCATTTTTTCAATTACGTTTCTTGTAATATTAAAACATGAGTTCAAATTTGTATTGATGACTGCATTCCATTCATCTGCAGACATTTTATGTAAAAATCTATCTTTTGTTATTCCAGCATTATTGATGACGACATCGATACTTCTGCCAAAATCTTTTTCAATATTTAAAATTGCATCTTTGCAACTTTCAAAATACGCAACATCAAATTTATAAGTTTTAATTCCAGTTTCTTTCGTGAATGCTTCTGCAGCATCTGGACGTCCAATAAAAGTTGTGACTACTTCAAAACCATCTTCTTGTAATTTTCGAGCTATTGCAGCTCCTATCCCTCGTGTACCACCTGTAACCAATGCAAGTTTTTTCATGATAAGCTATATATTCCCTAATATAATAAATCTCAAGATCGATTTGCTAAAAGGGGGGGTGCAAACCGATCTTGAAAATTTAATTATTAACTTAGTTTTTTACTGAAGCAGATGCAGTTGCTGATTTTTTCTCAGCTACTACAGCTTTGATTTCAGAAATACTGTCTAAAAATCTAGCATTCAAAATTTCGAAAGCTTCTTTAGCAGTTTTTTCGTTAATTTTAGCTAATTCAGCTGCATTCGCTTGAGCCTCAACGATAGCTTTTTTCACTAAATCTAAAGATTTAGATACTGATTCTTGAGGGTTACCTTTAGCGATTTCAGAAGTTGCTTCTTTTGCAGTAGAAATTGCAGCATTTAAAATTTCAACTTGTTTTTTAGTGTATGCAGAAACTCCATCAAAAGATGCTTTGTAAGCACCAGCGATAGCTTCCATAGTTTTTTTCTGAGCGTTGATTAAACCTTCAGAATTTACATCTAAATTTGGCATTTTAGCTGCAGATAACATTTTTTGAAAATCAAAGATTTCAAAAGGGTTAGTAGTATTAAACATTGTTACTCCTATAGTTAAATTTAAGTTGAGGACTATATATGTTGCGATGCAAAATATTACAATAGATAATTTTTATAAAAATGATAAATTATTGATTTTAAACAAATATTTTTATTGCAATGCATTATTTATATATTGTATCGCAATATTTATATGTTGCAAAAGCACATCATACATCATAAATAATGGCACACAATGAATAAATCAAAAAATAACAGCTCTAACATAGGTAACAATAATAGCGATATGGAATACCCAAAATTTGAAGAATTAAAAGACATATTTGATAATAACGTAAAAATTTACAACAACTTTGTGGAGGGAAATTTGGCAAACTTTTCCCAAAATAAAACTACCCAAACAAATAATTCTTCTAAAAAAGAATTTAGCACAATGGATTTATTAAATTCTATTTCTCCAACAACAAATAAAATTTTAGAAAGTTTTCAAAAATTTACATCCGAAGTAGGAAAAAATCCTAATATTTATTTTGATCATATTAATAAGTGGATGACTCAAATTACTTCCTTAAATTTTTATTTTGTTTCAAAATTATCTAATCAAGAAGCATTGCCCATCACAAAAGAAGATAAGACAGATAAAAGATTTTCATCTGAAGAATGGACGCAAAATTTATTTTTTGATTTTGTAAAACAATTTTATTTAATTACTTCTCAATTATTAGAAAGCTTAATTGAATCCGTCGAGTTTCCCGATCCTAAACAAAAAGAATTAATGAGATTTTATATTAAACAATTAAATATGGCATTCTCACCAAGTAATTTTGTATTTTCTAACCCTCAAGTATTAATGAAAACATTTGAAGAAAATGGAAATAATTTAATTAGAGGATTTGAAAATTTTAGACAAGATTATTTAAAACATCCAAATAAATTATTTATTTCACAAACTAGTTTTGATGATTTTAAAGTTGGAGAAAATTTAGCTACAACTCCTGGCAAAGTTATTTTTAAAAATGATGTTTTTGAATTAATACATTACAATTCAGAAACAGATACGCAATTTGAAAAGCCTTTATTAATCATACCACCATTTATTAATAAATTTTACATCATGGATCTCAATGAAAAGAAATCAATGATGAAATATTTAGTAGAAAATAAAATGAATACTTTTTTAGTTTCATGGAAAAATCCTACGAGTGACAGTAAAGATTTTGGATTTGAAGAATATGTTGATCGAGGTGTACTAAAAGCGATAGAAATTGCATGCGAAGAAACTAAATCAAAAGAAATTAATTTAGCTTCTTATTGTGTGGGTGGAACATTGGTTGCAATGGTGCTTGCCTACTTAGAGCAAAAGCCAATTCCATATAAAATTAATTCTGCAACTTTTTTTGCAAGTTTAATTGATTTTACAGATCCAGGTGACCTTGGAATCTTTATTAGTGAGGAACAAATTAAAGCAATAGAAGAACAAATGAATAAGACTGGCTTCTTTGATGGAAAAGATATGGCTGCTGCATTTAACTTCCTAAGACCTGGTGATTTATACTGGAATTACGTCGTAAATAACTACTTACTAGGTAACAAACCCTCAGCGTTTGATATGCTGTATTGGAATAGTGATTCAACAAGACTGCCTGCAAAATTGCACAGTGATTATCTACGTTCCATGTATTTAAATAATAAGATCGTAAAAAAAGAATATAAATTCAAAGATCTTTTTTTAGATTTAAGCAAAATCAAAACTCCAATGTTTCATGTTGCGACAACGGAAGATCATATTGCACCTTGGAAGTCTGTTTTTTCTGGTCTTAAAAATTATAGTAACCAATGTAAATTTATCCTAGCAAACTCAGGACATATTGCAGGTATCATTCAAGGCAAAGGTGCCAAACCTGGCAAACAGTATTTTTATGAAAATAATAACTCTGATGTAACAACTAATCCTACGCAATGGTTAGATTCAGCTGATAAAAAAGATGGATCCTGGTGGCCACAATGGATTAGCTGGTTAGAACAATTTTCAGGGAAAGCTAAACAACCGAAAGAATTGATTGCAGGCAAATTCAAACCGATCTACAACGCCCCTGGTGAATACGTGGTAGAAAAATAATCATGACAGTTGAAATCAAAAAATACTCAAATAGACGACTTTATAATACTGATACAAGCTCGTATATAACACAAGAAGACATTGTCGATTTGATTAAAAAAAAGATTAATTTTCAAATCACAGATGTTGATAGTAAAAAAAATATTACATCTTCTATTTTGTTGCAGATACTCCTGGAAAGACAAACTGCAGGAACCACTAATTTAATTCCTGAAGATTTTTTAAAGCAAATCATTTTATTTAATGAAAACAACCAAGCGTCAGACATGTTTAATTTTTTAAATGGCATGCATGGTTTTGCAAACTCTAATAATATTTTTGCTAAAGGCTTAGATGGAATGATGAAATTTAATCCTTTTGATTTCCAAAAATATTTTCAATTTCCTACCAATGGATCTAAATCTAAGAAAGAAGAAGCAAAAGAAGAAAAGACAGATCTAAGTGAGCTATCTAAAGAATTAGAGAAATTAAAATCTCAGCTTTCAGAATTAAAGAAAAATTCTAATTAAATTCTAGCGGTTTTCCGTATTTTTTTTCATCAAGCACCTGATCCCAAACTGAAACATTACCATTGATGATAGTGCCAAAGGGACTAGCTTTGATTTTCCAACCGTCGTAAGGTGACCATTTGCAATTACTTGCGATCCAGTCATTTGAAATTGTAAATTCTTTATTCATGTCAACGACAGTTAAATCTGCAATATACCCTTCCTCTATTTTTCCTCTATTTTTAATTCCAAATAATGAACAAGGTCTTTCGGATAGAAGGTTTATCACTTTTTCTAGCTCAATTTTTCCATCCAAATAATGCTTAAGCATTAAAAGAAATATAGTTTGTACACCTGGCATTCCGGATGGACTTAAAGGATACTCTTGTAATTTTTGTTCCTTCGTGTGAGGAGCATGGTCTGATCCGATAACATCCACTGTTCCATCTAAAACACCTTTCCATATGCCTTCCATATGCGACTTTTCTCTAACTGGAGGGTTCATTTGAACAAAAGTTCCTAGTTCGTCATAACAATCTGGTGCAAACAAACTTAAATGATTAGGCGTAGTTTCTACACTGACATAATTTTTATAATCACGTAAAAAATCAATTTCATCCTTAGTAGAAACATGCAAAACATGAATTCTTTTTTTTAAATTTTTTGCAAAGTTAGCAACTTTTCTTGTGGATTCCATTGCACATTCTGGACTTCTCCAAACATAATGAGACTGCACATCCCCTTTGATAATTTTATTTTTTCTTTCAATAAGCATGTTTTCATCCTCAGAATGAATAGAGACAATACGAGGAGAATTTTTAATAACTTGCTCAATATATTTATCGTCTTTGACCAAAAGATTACCTGTGGATGATCCAACAAACATTTTAACACCACAACAACCTTTAAGATCCTTGGTAACCTCTAGATGATTTGAATTTTGTTCCGTAGCACCAAAGTAAAATGCATAGTTACAATACATTCTATTAGCAGCCCTTGTTAATTTTTCCTCAAATCTTTCCACACTATCTGTTGGTGGTGAAGTGTTAGGCATTTCAAACACTCCAGTAACCCCTCCTAGCACAGCTGCTTTACTACCGCTTTCCAAGGTTTCTTTTTGTGGATCACCCGGTTCTCTAAAATGAACTTGTGTATCAATGATACCCGGAAAGATAGCTAGCCCAGTGGCATCAAGAACCTTGTCAGCCTCTTCGTGAATTGGTGGATTAATTTTGGTAATGATATTGTCTTTAATTCCCAAATCTACATCAACTAATTTTTTATCAATATAGCAATGAGCATTTTTAAGAATTAAGGTATAATTATTGGACATAATATTTAATAAGTTAATATACAAAAACTATTCATATGAACAGTGATTTTGCTATCCATTTATCACATAAATCAATTTTTTTGATTACGGGTAAAGATAAAATAGAATTTTTACAAAATATTATCTCAAATGACATTCGGCATGTATCAAAAGAACAATCCATTTATTCAACTTTATTGTCGCCCCAAGGTAAATTCTTATATGATTTTAATATTATTCAGTCTGGGGAAGATTTCTTAATTCAATGCAATAAAAATGATATCGATGATTTAATTGCAAGATTAACCATTTATAAATTACGATCTGATGTAGTGTTCGTAAAAAAGGATGAAGAATTACTCTCTTTATTTATTAATGTAGATAGTAAGGGAATTTTTGAATCATCTAAAAAAATACTTGGGTCAACTATGGTTAATGAATTTGGTATTTTTTTTAATGATACAAGAATATCAGAATTTGGAATTCACGGTATTATTCAAAAAAACAAAGCAGAAGAATTTGTAAAAACATTAAACTTACAAACACTACCAATTCAGACTTACCAAAAACTTTGTCATAATATTGGTTTTTTTGAATTTCTCTCTAAAGATATTCTTAATCAAATATTTTCGCTTGAATTAAACTTAAAAGAATTACACGGTGTTGATTTTAAAAAGGGCTGTTTTGTCGGACAGGAAAATACAGCAAGAATGAATTTAAAAGAAAAGATTAGAAGAAGACTGCTTCCGGTTCAAATATTAAATGGCCAGCCTAAAGAACAGGAGACCATTAAACTGAATGATAAAATCATTGGAAAAATCATTTCTACGGACCCTCATTGCTTTGCGCTTATTAAAATTGAAGAAGAGGAGTTGTTATTCAAACAATCCATAAACTTGGATAACGCTTCTATTAAAATTATTAAACCCTACTGGTTAAATATTTAATTAGAATAGATTAATTTTGGTGCGATCAAAGAGACTTGAACTCTTACAGGCTAAGCCCACACGGCCCTCAACCGTGCCTGTCTACCAATTCCAGCATGATCGCTTTAATTATGAATAATAATTGAAAAATCATATCATGACTTTATTAAGATAGATATAAATGTGACAATTATACAATAACAATTTAAATTAATTTGATATTATTTGAATTATGCAAAGCCAATTAAATTTCACTGAAGAAGTAAAAAATAATACTTCAGATATTTACAAAAGAATTAAAAATTTTGTACCAGATATTGAATGGCCGTTTGTTGCACCTTACATTTATGAAATCAATAAATTAAAAAAAGAAACGAATTCTGTTATTTTAGCTCACAACTATCAAACACCTCAAATTTTTTATGGCGTTGCTGACATCGTTGGCGATTCTCTTGCACTCGCAATTAAAGCTGCAGAAGTAAAAGAAGAAAATATTATAATGTGTGGCGTACACTTTATGGCTGAAACAGCTAAAATCATGTCACCTGAAAAAAAAGTATATTTACCTGATATGCGAGCCGGTTGTTCTTTAGCAGCATCTATAACTGGTGAAGATATTAGAAAATTAAAAAAACAACACCCAGGAGTTCCTGTTGTTACCTATGTAAACACGACAGCTGATGTAAAAGCTGAAACTGACATATGCTGCACCTCTGCTAATGCAGTTAAGGTAGTTGAATCTTTGGGAGTAAAAAAAGTAATTTTTTTACCTGATGAATATTTAGCAAAATATGTTGCAAGCAAAACCAATGTTGAAATTATTTCATGGCACGGAAAATGTGAAGTTCATGAAAAATTTAGCGAAAAAGAAATTCATGAGCTTAGAAAAAATTACCCTGATTTAACTATTATTGCACATCCAGAATGTCCTCCGGATGTTATTAATGCCTCTGACTTTGCTGGATCAACATCACATATGGTCAATTATGTTAAAGAAAAAAAACCAAAAAATGTTTTCCTCGTTACTGAATGCTCCATGAGTGATAATGTGGAAATAGAAAATCCTGATGTAAATTTTGTCAAACCATGTAATTTATGTCCTCATATGAAATCGATAGAACTTCCAAAAATCTTGGATTGCTTAAAAAATAAAACGAATGAAATATTGATCGATTTCGATACTATTAACCGTGCAAGAAGCTCCATTGAAAGAATGATTGCAATAGGTAGACAAGATTAAAACCCTTGAAAAGTTTCATTCTTAATAAAATAATTAGCGAAGCAATCAAAGAAGATATCCCAAATGGAGATATCACATCGCTATCCCTTATAGATCAAAAGACAAACGTACTAGCTAATATAAAAGCAAAAGAACATGGTGTGCTTTGTGGTTCTTTGCTTGCAAAACAAATTTTTAAAAAAATAGATAAAAACTTAGCCATCCAAATTAAAAAGAGAGATGGAAGTTTGGTTAAAAAAAATCAAACTATCATCACCATCAAGGGAAAGAAGATTTCCATTTTACAAGCAGAAAGAACAGCTCTAAATTTTTTGGGTTTCATGTCAGGGATTGCAAGCAAAACTAACTACTTAGTCTCTAAAACTAAGAAATATAAAACAAAAATTTGCTGTACCAGAAAAACTTTACCTAATTTAAGAGTTTTGCAAAAATATGCTGTACGCATTGGAGGTGGCACAAATAATAGAATGAATTTAAGTGATGAAATATTCATCAAGGACAATCATTTTATTAAAGAAGTTAATTTCAGATCCATAGTTGAAAAAAGTATTAAAAATAACAAAAAAAGAAAAATTATAACTGTGGAAGTCGATAACTTAAATCAGCTCAAACAAATTAAGGACTTGAAAATAAACAGAGTTCTTTTTGATAATATGAAGCCTGCTCTTATTACAAAAGGATTAACTCTTTTGCCAAAGACTGTGGAGACAGAGGCTTCGGGGAATATAAATGAAACAAATATTATTTCTTATGCCAAGACTAAAGTAAAAAGAATATCCATGGGTAGTCTTACACATAGTATTCGTAATTTTGATTTTTCTTTAGAAATAAAAAAATAATTATTATTTTTGTGATGCTCTAATTTTAGCTTGAGCTGCTGCTAGTCTAGCAATAGGAACTCGGTACGGAGAACAAGAAACGTAGTTCAATCCAGCATTGTGACAAAAATCGATTGAATCAGGGTCGCCACCATGCTCACCACAAATACCAAGTTTAATATTTTTATTTTGTTTCATTCCTTGCTCACAAGCGAGCTTAACTAATTGCCCTACTCCATTTACATCAATGCTCACAAACGGATCGATAGCAAAAATATTATTATTTACATAGTCATCTAAAAATTTACCTGAGTCATCTCTACTGATACCTAAAGTAGTTTGGGTTAAATCATTAGTACCAAAACTAAAAAAGTCAGCATGCTTTGCTATATCAAATGCATTGAGTGCTGCTCTTGGTATTTCAATCATAGTTCCAATTAAATATTTAATAGAAACCCCATGTTTGGCTTGTACTTCTGTTGCTTTTCTTTCAACAAGCGCTTTTAAAATTTCTAATTCTTTTGCTGTTGAAATAAGCGGTATCATGATTTCAGGAATAACAGGTTCAGATTTATCTTTATCGCACTCTACTAATGCTTCAAAAATTGCCTCGCACTGCATTTCATAAATTTCAGGATATGAAATAGCTAAACGACAACCACGATGACCTAACATCGGGTTTTCTTCATGCAAATCTGCAATTCTATTTTGAATTTCTCTTTCGCTTATGTTTAAAATTTTAGCTACTGAATTTATCTCCTTTTCACTTTTGGGCAAAAATTCATGCAAAGGTGGATCAAGCAATCTCACAGTTACTGGTAATCCATGCATCGTTTTAAAAATTTCTACAAAATCTTTTTTTTGATACGGCAAAATATTTTTTAATGCTTTATTTCTATCTTCAATATTTTTGGATAAAATCATTTGTCTCACATAAAGAATTCGTTCTTCATCAAAGAACATGTGCTCTGTTCGGCACAAACCAATTCCTTCAGCTCCAAATTCACGAGCTACTTTTGTATCTAATGGAGTTTCTGCGTTGGTTCTAATTTTTAAAGTCCTAGCTTCATCTGCCCAAGACATAATAGTTAAAAAATCACCAGATATATCAGGCTTAATAGTAGTAACCTCACCGACCATAACTTCACCTGTTGATCCATCGATGGTAATAATATCTCCCTCTTTTACTTCTCTATCACCTACTCTAAAATTTTTAGCTTTATAATCTATTTGAATAGTTCCAGCTCCAGACACGCAAGGTCTTCCCATGCCACGAGCAACTACGGCAGCATGACTTGTCATACCACCTCTACAAGTCAAAATTCCTTCTGCTGCATTCATTCCGTGAATATCTTCTGGAGAAGTTTCTAATCGTACTAAAATTGTTTTTTGATTTTGTGCTTTTAATGTTTCCGCATCATCTGCGGTAAAAGTTACTTTTCCAGAAGCAGCACCAGGTGATGCTGGTAATCCTTTAGCTATCACATCTTTTTTTGCTTTTGGATCTAAGGTTGGATGAAGCAAAGTATCTAAAATTTTTGGATCTATTCTAAGTAAAGCTTCATCTTTATTAATTAATTTTTCTTCAACCATATCAACCGCAATTTTAATTCCCGCTTTTGCAGTTCTTTTTCCTGATCTAGTTTGCAACATCCAAAGCTTTTTATTTTCAACCGTGAATTCAATATCTTGCATATCACGGTAGTGTTTTTCTAATTTTAAATAAATCGAAACTAATTCTTGATAAACATCTGGCATAGATTCTTCCATGGACAACTCTTCAGATCCAGATTCTAACCTTGCTTTTTTGGTTATATTTTGTGGCGTCCTAATTCCTGCAACAACATCTTCTCCTTGTGCATTAATTAAGTACTCTCCGTAGAAACTGTTTTCTCCTGTGGAAGGATTTCTCGTAAACGCAACTCCCGTTGCACAATCAGAACCCATATTTCCAAACACCATGGACTGAACATTGACAGCTGTACCCCATTCTTCTGGAATATTATTTAGTTTTCTATACGTTTTAGCTCTTTGATTTCTCCATGATTGAAACACTGCTCCAACCGCTCCCCATAATTGTTCGTGAACATCTTGCGGAAAATCTTTTCCTATTTCTTTTTGAATTTGTTCTCTAAACGATACGATTAAAGACTTCCAATCTTCTGCTTGAAGTTCTGTATCTAAAACTACGCCTTTGGTTAATTTATAATTTTCAATTAAATCTTCAAAATTATGATGATCAACATTTAAAACGACATTGCTATACATTTGAATAAAACGTCGGTAGCTGTCATATGCAAATGTTTCGTTGTTTGTTTTTTTAGCTAAACCAATTACCGTTTTGTCATTTAAACCCAAATTTAAAACAGTATCCATCATCCCTGGCATAGAAACTCTTGCTCCGGATCTAACCGAAACTAACAACGGATCATTCTCATCACCAAAAACTTTCTTAATTTTAGTTTCAACTTTTTTAATAGCTTCGCTAACTTGATCTTTTAATTCGACAGGATAGTTTTGATCTAATTTGTAAAATTCATTACAGGCCGCTGTTGTAATCGTAAAACCAGGAGGAACAGGAAGGCCAATTCTTATCATTTCTGACAAGTTTGCCCCTTTGCCACCTAATAAATTTTTAAGTGAAGTTTTATCCGCCTGTGGAGTGTCTTCAAAATTATATACCCACTTATTCATTAAGCTCCCTCAAGTTTTGAAAAATCTGTAAAATTGTCAAATGTTTTACACATCAAATATAATAATTCCAATCTATTATTTTTAATTTCTTGATTTTCATCGTTTACCTTCACATCTGTAAAAAAAATATCTGTTAAATTTTTCATTTCAGATAACATGTGGATAGTTTTTTGCGAATCTCTTAATCGACTAGGAGTTGTAAAATAATCTCTAACTTCATTAATTTTTGCTAGGAGATTTTCTTCACAAGGATTACGAAATAATACAGGGTCTGGGGTACCAAATATTTTATTATCAATCTCTTTTTGATTTTGCTCTAAAATATTCTTTGCTCTTTTGTACGCAGCTATGGCATTTATGCCCTCGTCTTGTTTCAGGCATTTAATAATATTCATAATTTTTAAATTTAAATTATAAAAATCATCACTACGATTATTAGACAAGACTGAATCAACAACATCTAATCTAGTTACTTTATCTTTTAATAAATTTTTAAATCTATCATTAAAAAATTCTATTAAATCATCAGCAAGTTTGTCGTTGGTAAATTTAATGTTATTCGACAGATAAAGATTCTTAGAATTATTAATTAACTCTTTTAAAGAAATAGAAATTTTATTTTCTATTAATATTCTTATAATACCAAGAACTGCTCTTCTTAAAGCAAAAGGATCTTTGGAACTTGTGGGCTTAACATTAATTCCAAAGAAACCAATTAATGTGTCTAGCTTATCTGCAATGGCAACACATATTGCAATTTTTTCTTTGGGAACTCTATCGTTAGGACCCAATGGTAAATAATGATCTGAAATAGCTTTAGAAATTTCTGGACTAAAACCTTGGCCCAGCGCAAAGTAACTACCTATAACACCCTGTAGCTCTGGATACTCACCAACTAAATCTGTAACTAAGTCCGCTTTGCAAATCGAGGCTGCGATTTCTGTATCTTCTTTATTGCAAACAATAATATCAGCAATTAAAGAAGATAATTGTCTAACCCGTTGTGTTTTATCATAAACTGTTCCTAAATCTTTATAAAAAACTATTCCATTTAGTTTAGAAACAAGTTTCACTAAATTTTGTTTTTTATTTTTATCCCAAAAGAATTTAGCATCTGCCAATCTTGCTTGAAGTACTCGTTCATTTCCCTCAATAATTAATTTTTTTTCATCTTTATTATTGGAAATAGTAATAAATTGATTAATAATTTTTCCCTCGTCTATGGATCGCATGGGGAAATATCTTTGGTGTTGCTTCATAGTAAGATTTAACAATTCTTCTGGTAAAGCTAAAAAATCCTCAGAAAACTTACCTTTTAAAGCAGTTGGATATTCAACTAGGTTTGTCACTTCTTCAACTAAACTTGGATCAGGATTATTTTCACATTTTGATTTTGCAAATATTGTTTTTAAATTATTTAGAATAATTTTCTTACGTTCTTCATGATCTAAAATAATTTTTTTATCCTTTAATAAAGTAAAATAATGCGTAGCATTTTTAACTACAAAAGATTTTTCATCATAAGGCCCACCTAAAAAAATCTTATTAGTAGATTGCAAATGATAAAAATGAAAAGGAACAATGCTAGTATCAAATAAACATAAAATGGACTTTAACGGTCTGCCCCAACTCAAATCATGATCAGACCAGCGCATTGATTTTTTCCAATTAATACTTTTCAAAATATCTGGAACTATAGTTTGAAAAGAAACCTGTAAATCAACCGTTTGTTTTTTTGTTTTAGCAAAATAAAAATTTCCTTTATCTGTTTCTTTTTCAAATACATCTGATTTATGGAGCTGGTTAGATTTTAAAAAACCTTCTAATGCCTGTGGCGGTGTTCCAACTTTTGGTCCTTTTATTTCTTTTGCAGCAATATTCATAGTTGCTGGCAATCCTTCGATAAAAACACAAATTCTAGAAGGTGTTGAATAAATATGTAATTTTTTACATTTAATATTTTCATCCTCTAATGATTTTAAAAAGGAAGCTTCTAAACTTTTTCTCGTATTGATTTGCAAGCCATGAGGTATTTCCTCTGAATATAATTCTAATAAAAAATCTGACATTTAACCTTGGCTTTTAAGCCAAACCTCACCGCAACCTTTGGCTAAATTTCTAATTCTAGTGATATAACCTGCTCTTTCAGAAACACTAATGACCCCTCTTGCATCTAATAAATTAAAGGTATGACTTGCTTTTAAGCATTGATCATATGCTGGTAAGCAAAGATTTTTTTCTAATAAACTTTTACATTCTGTTTCTGCAAAATTAAAAATAGTTAATAAATTATCTGTATTAGCGTGTTCAAAATTATATGCTGAAAACTCTTTTTCTGATTGTTTAAATACCTGGTCATAAGTAACGCCATCTTTATTCCATTCAATATCAAAAACACTTTTCTTGCCCTGAATAAACATAGCAAGTCTTTCTAATCCGTAGGTGATTTCAGCTGAAACAGGTTTGCATTCAAATCCGGCCATCTGTTGAAAATAAGTAAATTGAGTGACTTCCATGCCATCACACCATACCTCCCATCCTAAACCTGAAGCTCCTAACGTTGGGCTTTCCCAGTCATCTTCGACAAAGCGAATATCGTGATCTTGATAATTAATTCCAATCGAAGATAAGCTTTTTAAATATAGCTTTTGCACATCTTCTGGCGAAGGCTTGATGATAACTTGAAACTGATAATAATGCTGTAACCGATTTGGGTTTTCACCATATCTTCCATCCGTTGGTCTTCGTGACGGTTGCACATAAGCTGCTTTCCAAGGTTTGGGACCTAACGATCGTAACGTAGTCGCTGGATGAAATGTTCCAGCTCCAACTTCTAAATCATATGGCTGCAATATTACACAACCCTGATCCGACCAAAATTTTTGTAACTTTAAAATAATTTCTTGAAAACTTAAAAAAGGTAAAGTTTTAGCTTTGGCTACTTTTTTTTCTTTTTTTTTCTCTGGCATTTATAAACCAAATTTATTCCAAAATGATCTTGTTTCCATTTCATTTAAAGCTGCAGAGGTTGCGCTCGAAACACTTGATGATAATCTTTTCTTCAACCATCCTTCTGCTTTTTCAAATTTTTTGATTTTTAGATCTTTACCAAACTGATCTTGCAATACTTGAAATGCATTGCCTATACCATCTACTAGTCCAAGATCTTTTGCTTTACGACCAGACCAAAATTCTCCAGTAAATAAATGTTCATCTGATTGGGATTGAATTTTTTCTTTTCTACTTTGTTTTACAAGATCAATAAATTCTTTATGCAAGTCTTCTTGAATTGCTTTTAACTTTTGAATATCTTCTGGTTTTTCATCTACAAAAGGATCTAAAATACTTTTGCTTTTACCTGCAGTATGTACTCTTCTTTCAACTCCAATTTTTTTAATTAGTTCTTGAAAACCAAATCCAGAATAAATAACACCAATAGAACCAATGATAGAACTTGGGTTGGCATAAATTTCATCTCCAGCACATGCAAGCATATATCCACCTGAAGCTGCTACATCTTCAGCAAAGGTAATTACTTTAACTTTCTTTTCATCAGCTAATTTTCTAATTAAAGAATATAAAAGATGAGATTGCACCGGGGATCCACCTGGCGAATTAATAGTAATAGCAACAGCTTTAATTTTTTTTAAGGAAAAAGCTTTTTCAATAATTTCATGATGCGAGGCATAACTTAAACCTTGCTGGAATCTTCCCACATTACCAATAACGCCGCTTAGACGAATGTGTGCAACTAGCGATTTTTTTTTAAAAAACATAATTTATTTGAGCCTTTTAAAACTTAGGCTTATTTGAGTAAAGAATAATAGCATGATTCAGTTTGCATTTAGTGCGTCATTAGATAAATAACCTTTTTCAATTTATTAGGTTAAAAAATCATATGTTTAGCAACGTTATTCCACTGAAGAAAAATGAGGATTTAAACCCTTATGAAACTTTACGTGGAACGTATGAAAAAGAGATCGAAAAAGTAGACCAATTCATTAAAGAAAAGCTATCCAGCCACGTTGAATTAATTGGCGAAATGTCTTCTCATTTAATGAAATCTGGTGGCAAACGATTACGCCCCCTACTAACTATCGCTTCCTCGGGCCTATTTAATTACCAAGGAGATAGACACATTAAATTAGCGGCATGCGTTGAGCTCATTCATAATGCAACTTTGCTCCATGATGATGTTATCGACAAAAGTGAATTCAGAAGAGGAAAAAAAACTACCAATAATATTTGGGGAAATAAAAATTCTATTTTAGCAGGTGATTATCTTTTAAGTAGATGTTTTGAAATTATGGTGGAAGATGGATCCTTAGAGGTATTAAAATTACTTTCCTCAGTATCCTCAGAAATTGCTCAAGGTGAAATCTTGCAGCTCCAACATGAAAAAGAAATTGAAACCATTGAAAAAACTTATCTAGAAATTATTGAATCTAAAACATCTTCTTTATTTGGTGCTGCTATGCGAGTTGGTGGATGTATTAATGAAAAAAATAAAAATGAAAAAGAAGCGCTTTCTTCTTATGGAATTAATTTAGGTATTTGTTTTCAAATCACAGATGATATTTTAGATTATTATTCTGATACTGCTAATTTTGGAAAAGTAGTGGGTAATGATTTTTATGAAGGCAAAGTTACTTTACCTATTATCATTTTGTATCAAAAATCATCAGAAGAAGAGAGAATTAAAATAAAAAAAATATTTGATAATGAAGAAAGATCGAAAGAAGAACTCAACTTTATATTAAGTTTGTTAACCAAATATAATATTATTGCTGCATGTAAAAAAAGAGCAGAATATTTTTCGAATGTTGCATCTGACGCTTTAAACATTTTTCCTGAAACAAAAATCAGAAAAAATTTACAAGATTTATCTTTTTATATCGTAAATAGAATTAGTTAAGCTTCCAAATAGAAAAATTTAATACTAAAGCGTAACAGCTCCAAGCCAAATACGGAATCATAATGTAAGTAGATATTTTAGATATCTGCCAATACAACTTCATTAGATAAAGAATAAAAGAAATAATCATCATAATTACAACAACGCCTAACAATATTTGGTGCAAACCAAAAAATACAAAACTCCAACTAGCTCCTACTAAAAGATGAATAAAATAAATACTTAATATTTTTATCCCAAGTGACTTATTAATTTCTTTGGTATTATTCCAAACATTCCAAACTGCTACAGACATGATGGCATATAAAAAACTCCACACAGGACCAAACACCCAGTTTGGTGGACTAAAACTGGGACGAGTTATATCTGCGTACCAAGACAAAACATTTTTAGATGTAATGAATCCTGCAGGAACCGAAATAAGATAGGTTGCTAATAAGATAAAAATAAAACTTTTGTATTTATTCCAAAACATTACAAAAGATTGGTATTCCTCACTAAATATAAGCAAATGGCAGCTATAAAATGCCCGTAATACGTAAGATTTACAAACACTCGTAAGATAAACTTATGGTCATCTTTAATCTTTAAATAATCACAAAGGACGTTGCCAGGATTATAAAATATTTCCCAATTGATATTTTTCATTACGCCGCTTCTTCCCTATAAGAATCTAAAGAAGGACAAGAGCATACTAAATTTCTATCACCATACACATTATCTACCCTTGCAACTGGTGCCCAGAATTTATTCTGTTTCAAGAAACTTAAAGGAAACGCAGCTTGCTCTCTTGTGTATGGATGCTCCCAACTATCGTGGGATAATTCTAAATAAGTATGTGGTGCATTTTTTAATGGATTATCTAATGCATCAAATACTTTGCTTTCCACCATCTTAATTTCTTTTCTAATATTAATCAGTGAATCACAAAAACGATCAAGCTCTTGTAAGCTTTCACTCTCCGTTGGTTCAATCATTAGTGTTCCCGCAACCGGCCAAGACATAGTCGGTGCATGAAAACCATAATCGATAAGACGTTTCGCTATATCTTCCTCCGAAATTCCGCTATCTGCTTTGATAGGTCTGAGATCAATAATACATTCGTGTGCAACTAAACCTTTTTTACCTTTGTACAAAGTTTTGTAATGCCCTTCTAATTTTTTCGACATATAGTTTGCACTTAATATTGCAACCTCTGTTGCTTGTCGTAAACCTTTGGATCCCATCATTCTAATATACATCCAAGAGATAGGTAAAATACTAGCGCTTCCCCATGGAGCAGCAGACACTGCACCCATACCAGTTGCAGGACCAGAATTTTCTTTAATCACTTGGTGATTAGGTAAGAATGGTTCTAAATGTTTATTGACACCAATCGGTCCCATTCCAGGTCCACCACCACCGTGCGGAATACAGAATGTTTTATGTAAATTCATATGACAAACATCAGGACCAAATAATCCAGGTTTAGCAATTCCAACTAAAGCATTTAAATTTGCACCATCCATATACACTTGACCACCATGATCATGAATGATTTTACAAATTTCTTTTATACTTTCTTCAAACACACCGTGAGTGGAAGGATAGGTTACCATTAATGCTGCAAGATTTTTTGAATGCAAAATTGCTTTTGCTTCTAAATCTTT
>ERZ887849.1846-NODE-1846-length-18517-cov-10.106164_pt1 | contig 18517 bp, 20 predicted proteins | sample MGYA00521267_ERZ887849 | MGnify/ENA primary metagenome ERZ887849 (study PRJEB32303, sample SAMEA104408601) | aquatic metagenome | biome: Brackish water; feature: Pelagic; material: water | place: Baltic Sea | collected 2014-06-06T16:11:00 | depth 2,863 m ... | reverse complement strand
AAGGAGGAAAGCCCGCCCTTGACCCGCAACTGACACGAAATCCATAATCAGAGATCGGTCACTTCTCGATGGAAAACCCGGGTCACTTCTCAGTGGAAATTAACAGCCAGCGGCTTTAAAACTGGGATGGGCGGCGGGGCAGGGGTGCTTACTTATCCGGGATGCACTTTAGGTATAAGCGCGCGAACCTCATGAGGGTCTGGTCGGACTTGCCGTTGATCTTCCTTCGCCTACCGCATAGTGGCTGTTCTTCAAGAGCGACTTGGACCGCCGCGCCAGCGAGGGAAGCCGTAGCCGTTGACCATGACCACATCGATGTCGTCCGGGCTTTGCGCAATTCCCTCGGACACGATCGCGTTCGCTTCGGATCGCATGCGCTGCAGGATACGCTCCATGATTTCGCCTTCAGCAAAGGTCCTTGGCGCGATGGCTTTCGCCTGTCGTTCGGCCCGTATCGCATCTTTGACGTCGTCTGATGGGACCTGATGGCCGGCGGAATAGTCGTACCACCCAGCGTTGGTCTTGTGTCCAAAGCGCCCTGCCTCGCACAGCCGGTCGGCGATACGGACGTAGTCTTGACCTGCGCCCTGTTCGGCGACACGGCGTTTGCGCATGGCCCAAGCGATGTCGAGCCCCGCGAGGTCCTGCATCTGAAAAATGCCGATCGCAAAGCCAAAGTCCTGCATCGCGGCATCGACATCTTCGGGATATGCGCCTTCCTCCAACAGCAGATCAGCCTCGTGGCGGTAGGCTGACATGATGCGATTGCCGATGAACCCGTCGCAGACCCCAGCGAAAACTCCGATTTTGCCCAGGCGTTTGGAAAACGCCGCGGCGGTGGCGACAACATAATCCGCCACCGTGTCAGGCAGCACGATTTCTAGCAACTTCATGACGTGGGCTGGAGAGAAAAAATGCAGCCCAATGGCCCTGGTCGGATCTTTAAGCGTTCGAGCCATCACGTTGATATCGAGATAGGACGTGTTGGTCGCAATGATCGTGCTTGGACCCGTGTGGCGTTCGATCGTAGCAAATACCTGTTTCTTGATATCCATGTCCTCAAAGACGGCTTCAATCACAAGGTCGGTGTCGTGCAGATCGGCGTAGCTGGTGGTGGTTGTGAGCCTGCCCAATAGGTCATCAGGATTGTCGATGAGGCCGCGTTCGGCGCTGCCCATCAGTGTATGGGCGATGCCCTCGCGAGCCGCGGCTGCGCGGTCTGCCGATTGTTCGACAAGCCGGACGGCCATTCCTTTCATCAAGCAGGCGCTTGCAATGCCTGCACCCATCGTCCCGCCTCCGATCACACCGGTCGTCTCAAACGGGCGAACCGGTCCTTTGACCCGTGGATCGCGCAGGGTTTTGCGTTCGGCAAAGAAGATTTGGCGGAGGGCGGCGCTTTGGTCGCTGTCCTTCAGGCGCAGGAATGTTTTGCGTTCTTCCGCCCGGGCGGCCGCGGGCGCTCGAGTTAGAGCTGTTTCGACAGCGGACACCGCCGCCTCGATCGATATTTGCCCGCGGGCTTTCGCGCGCAGCTTTCGGGCAAGCGTGTCGTAAGCGACCTGGTCAAAGGACTGGATATCGCGCTGGAGTGTTGGTATGGCCTGCGGCGAAGACTTCGCTAGGTCCAGAGCGTGGGTCAGCAAGTTTTCTTCAGCGATTGCATCGATCAGACCGTCAGAGAGAGCCTGCTGGGCAGTTATCGGCTTGCCCCCCGCGATCATTTCCAAAGCACGTGTGGCGGGCACAAGACGCGGCAAACGCACGGTGCCGCCTGCACCTGGGATCAGGCCCAGCGTCACCTCCGGCAGGCCAAGGTGTGTTCCGGGTGCTGCAATCCGCGCGTGGCATCCCATGGCAAGCTCAAGCCCCCCGCCCAACACCGTGCCATGAAGGGCTGCGATCCAAGGCTTGGTCGCTACCTCGATTGCGTCGATCACATCGGGTAGGTACGGTATCGCGGGCGGTTTGCCAAACTCTGTTACGTCTGCCCCCGCCACGAACGTTTTGCCCGCACAGGCTAAAATCACCGCCATGACGCTATCGTCGGTCTCGGTGACGGCCAGGGCGTCAAACAGTCCCTGTCGCACTGCCTGCGACGTTGCGTTGACGGGTGGGTTGTCAATTGTGACGACGGCCACCTTTCCCGTGACCGATACTGAAACGACCATTAGGAAAAAGCCTGAAGTCCGGTCTGCCCCCGCCCAAGGATCAGCGCGTGGATGTCATGGGTACCCTCATAGGTATTGACCGCCTCAAGGTTCATCATGTGGCGGATCACGCCATATTCATCCGAGACACCGTTGCCGCCCACGTCCTCTGACAAGGTTGCGCCTAATAGGCCAAGCTCGCCCATTTCGCTCATGATTTCGCGGTAAAACACCTCATGCCGGTTGGCTTCGACCCCCCATGACAGCAGCTTGTCCTGCGCATAGGTCTTGGAGGTGTCGCGGATCATCCGCTCTTCTTCGGTCATCTGGCTATCAATTCCAAATGGATCGGCCCAGTCGAGTGCCGCAGGTTTTGCACGGGCGCCTTCGGGGGTGGCCACGTGGCCGCAAAGATCATCAGGCATGTAGTCCTCATCGAATCTGTCAGCTTAATCTGCAGCAATGAAATATCTTTAGGCTTGAAATTTCAAGCTTGAAATAAAATCCAGTTCCGGCAAAGCTGGGGAGCGAATCGAAGCTAGAGGGGGCCTTATGCGGATTGCGTGCCTTGGTGGCGGACCTGCCGGACTCTACTTTGCGATCTCGTTGAAACTGCGCGACTCGGCGCATGAAGTCACCGTGATCGAACGCAATCGCCCGGACGACACGTTTGGCTGGGGCGTGGTTTTGTCGGATGAAACGCTGGACAATCTGGCGGCAAACGATCCCGTCAGCGCGGCGCAGATCAAAGAGAACTTTACCTATTGGGATGACATCGCGCTGCATTTCCGGGGGGAACGCATCCTGTCGTCGGGGCACGGGTTCTGCGGGATCGGACGCAAGACGTTGCTTTTACTCTTGCAGGCGCGAGCGCGGGCACTCGGCGTCGCTATGCTGTTTGAGACCGAAGTCGACAGCGCTGAGGCCTATCGCAAGGACTATGACGTTGTGGTGGCCTCGGACGGGCTGAACTCGAAGACTCGCACGCTTTACGCGGATAGCTTTCAGCCCGATGTCGACCAGCGGCTCTGCCAGTTTGTCTGGCTGGGCACGCACCAGAAATTCGACGACGCCTTCACATTCATCTTTGAAGAGACCAAGCACGGCTGGGTTTGGGCACATGCCTATCAGTTCGACGACACCACGGCGACCTTCATCGTCGAATGCGCGCAAGCAACGTTCGAGGCCTGGGGCTTTGGCAAGATGAGCCAGACGGAGTCCATCGCCGCCTGTGAAGAGATCTTCAAGGACCACCTTGGCGGTCATGCCCTGATGACCAACGCGAACCACATTCGCGGCTCGGCCTGGCTGCGCTTCCCCCGGGTGCTGTGCGAACGCTGGCACCACGAAAATGTAGTCCTTCTGGGTGACGCGGCCGCGTCGGCGCATTTCTCCATCGGGTCGGGGACGAAACTGGCGCTCGAAAGTGCTGTGGCACTGGCCGAATTGCTGCACACAGAGACGGATCTCGAGGCCGCCTTTGCGCGCTATCAGGGCGAACGGCGTTTGGAGGTGCTGCGTTTGCAGTCAGCGGCGCGTAACTCGCTGGAATGGTTCGAGACGGTAGAGCGATACTTTAGCCTCGATCCGATTCAGCTGAATTACTCCATGCTTACCCGCAGCCAGCGGATCAGCCACGAAAACCTGAGGGAGCGCGACAAGGACTGGCTGGAAAGCGCGGAGCGGTGGTTCATGACGCAGGCTGGTGTGTCCGAAAACGCTCCGCTGCGGAGCCCGATGTTCACGCCCTTCGCCTTGCGCGAGATGGAGTTGAAAAACCGCATCGTAGTCTCGCCGATGGCGCAATACAAGGCCGAGGATGGTTGTCCGACTGATTGGCACCTGACTCATTACGGCGAACGCGCCAAGGGTGGCGCGGGTTTGGTCTATACAGAGATGACCTGTGTGAGCGCCGAAGGGCGGATTACGTCGGGCTGTCCGGGGCTTTATACGCCAGACCATGAGGCGGCGTGGGCGAGGCTGACGGGGTTCGTTCACGCGCACACAGACGCAAAAATCTGTTGTCAGATAGGTCACTCAGGACGCAAGGGATCAACACAATTGGGGTGGGAGATGATGGACGCTCCGCTGGCCCGGGACAACTGGGATGTCGTCAGCGCCTCACCCATCCCTTGGTCTTTAGTCAACGCGACCCCACGAGAGATCACGCGCGCAGAGATGGACGAGGTCCGCGACCAATTCGTGGCCTCAACCAAAATGGCGGCGCGCGCTGGTTTTGACATGATCGAGCTGCACGCCGGCCACGGCTATCTGATCTCATCCTTCCTGTCGCCGGTATCGAATGTCCGCAGCGATGAATATGGCGGAACGCTGGAAAACCGTCTGCACTGGCCGCTGGAGGTTTTTGCGGCCATGCGCGCGGTCTGGCCTGATAGCAAGCCGATGTCGGTGCGCATTTCGGCCAACGACTGGGTTGGCGATGCTGGTGTCACCCCAGAGGAGGCGGTCATCATCGCTGCCGCCTTCAGCGACGCAGGTGCCGACCTGATTGATGTCTCCGCCGGGCAGACCACCGTTGAGGCCAAACCGGTCTATGGCCGCATGTTTCAGACGCCGTTCAGTGATCGGATCCGGAACGAGGCAGGCATTTGCACCATGGCCGTTGGCAATATTTACGCGGCCGACCATGCAAATTCGATCCTAATGGCGGGCCGCGCCGATTTGGTGGCTGTGGGGCGCCCGCATCTGGCGGATCCCTACTGGACCTTGCACGAGGCCGCCAAGATTGGCGATCGGGCTGCACCCGATTGGCCTTTGCCTTATCTGGCCGGCCGGGATCAGGCTTGGCGTCTGGCGGACCGTGAAGTAGAGGCGATCCGGGCATGAGACGGGTCCTTGTCACAGGCGGCGGAACGGGCATCGGGCGGGCCATCGCTCATGCATTCGACGACGCAGGCGATGCCGTGACTATTGTGGGCCGGCGGCCCGAGCCTCTCGCCGAGACGGCCCAAGGGCGCGACATCGCCTGCCGCACTGTGGACATAACCGATGAAGCGCAAGTCGATGCACTTTTTGACCAACCCTTTGACGTTGTAGTCGCCAATGCGGGCGGCGGCGGCGCTGGAAAACTGACCAAACTGTTGTTGGCGGACTGGAATGCGACCCTAGCGGTGAACTTGACCGGCACGTTCCTAACGTTCCGCGCGGCGCTGCGCACTTTGCAGCAAGACGCCAGGTTGATTGCGATTGCGTCCACGGCGGCGCTGAAAGGCAATGCCTCTGTTCCAGCTTACACGGCGGCGAAACACGGGGTGCTGGGGTTGGTGCGGTCAATCGCGCTCGACATTGCGAAATCCGGGGCGACGTGCAACGCGATTTGCCCCGGTTTCACGGACACGGACCTCGCCGATACCGCGATCACGGGCCTGATGACCCACTTGGACAAAACGCGGGACGAGGCCATGCAGATGGTCGCGTCCGGCAATCCGCAGGCCCGCCTGATCACCCCCTTAGAAGTGGCCGCGACCGCACTGTTCCTGGCCTCACTTGAAGCGTCCGCCATCAACGGCCATGCCTTGTCCGTATCGGGAGGAGAGATATGAGCACACAGCCCACTCCAACACCGGAACCGACGTCAAAAACACGGCTCAGGTTGTGGCTGAAGCTCTTGGATCTTACCTCTGGGATCGAGGCAGAGCTGCGCCGCAAGTTGCGGTACGCGCATGACACGACACTGCCACGTTTTGACGTCATGGCGGCCCTTTCTCGGCATCCCGAGGGGCTGAAGATGAGCGAGCTTTCGGGCTATCTCAAGGTCTCGAACGGCAATATCACCGGCATTGTGGATCGGTTGACCGAGGAAGGGCTTGCCTTGCGTGTGGCGGTTCCCAGGGACAAACGCGCGCAATTCGCGCGGTTGACGCCTAAGGGGCATCAGGCATTTGCCGCGCTTGCCGCTGAGCATGAAGCCTGGATAGACGACATATTGGGCGGTCTGTCCGTTTCTGATGCGCAGGCGATGATGCAATTGCTCGACAGTGCTAAGACGGCAAAGGGCGACGCATGACCCTGCCTGACCCCATCCACTTCCGCTGTGAGATCAAAGGGGGCATCGCCCGAATCGCCCATGACCGACCCGAGCGGAAAAACCCCTTCACCTTCGACAGCTATGCTGAGATGCGCGATTGGTTCCGCGCGCTCGTCTATGCCGACGATATCCACGCTGTGGTGATCCTGCCCAATGGCGGCAACTTCAGCTCGGGCGGGGATGTGCATAACATCATTGGCCCTCTCACCCGGATGTCGATGAAAGAGCTTTTGAACTTTACTCGTATGACCGGCGATCTGGTCAAGGCGATGGTGCATTGCGGCAAGCCGATCATCGCCGCCGTCGACGGCGTTTGTGCGGGTGCAGGCGCGATTATGGCGATGGCCTCGGATTTGCGCATTGCCGGGCCCGACGCCAAGGTTGCCTTTCTGTTTAACCGCGTGGGCCTCGCGGGGTGCGATATGGGGGCCTGCGCGATGCTGCCTCGCATTGTCGGACAGGGCCGCGCGGCAGACCTGCTTTACACAGGACGCACCCTGCGGGCCGAGGAAGGTGAGCGCTGGGGGTTCTTTAACAGCCTCTCACCTGCCGAGAGCCTTGAGGCCGATGCAATCGCATTGGCCACCCGGATCGCCCAAGGCCCCACTTTCGCCAATTCCATGACCAAGACCATGCTGGCGCAGGAATGGAACATGAGCCTCGATCAGGCCATCGAGGCCGAGGCGCAGGCGCAGGCCATTTGCATGCAGGGCCGCGATTTCACCCGCGCCTATGAGGCGTTCGTCGCTAAAGAAAAACCGGTGTTTGAGGGTGACTGATGGCGGATAAAAGTTTTCTTACCTGGCCGTTTTTTGAAGACGCCCATCGGGTCTGGGCCGCTGAGATCGAGGCAACAGTAAAGTCCCTGCGCATTGATCATTCTGATGTGGATGCGGCCTGTCGGACTTTGGTCAAAGACCTCGGCGACGCGGGCCTTCTGGCCACAACCTCGTCTGACATGGGCCACTTTGATGTGCGCAAGCTGTGCCTTTCCCGTGAGACGTTGGCGCGGCACGATGGGCTGGCCGATTTTGCCTTTGCAATGCAGGGGCTTGGCACCGGCGCGCTGACCCTCTTTGGAACGGATACACAAAAGGCCGCCTGGCTGCCCAAGACGCGCGCAGGCACCGCCATCTCGGCCTTTGCGTTGACTGAGCCCGGCTCTGGCTCGGACGTGGCCAATTCCACAATGACGGCAACCCGGGATGGCGACGCCTATGTGCTGAATGGCAAGAAGACCTGGATCTCGAACGGCGGGATAGCGGATGTTTACACGCTTTTTGCGCGGACGGGCGAAGCGCCGGGGGCTAAGGGCCTTTCCGCCTTCATCGTCACGCCGGACTTGCTCGGGTTCGAGGTGGCCGAGCGGCTAAACACGATCGCACCGCATCCGCTGGCCACCTTGCGCTTCACCGATTGCCGGGTACCCGCGTCAGACATGATTGGCGCCCCGGGCCAGGGGTTCAAGATCGCGATGTCGGTACTGGATGTCTTCCGCCCGACGGTGGCCGCCGCGGCCCTGGGCTTCGCCCGCCGCGCGCTGGATGAGGCTTTGGCCCGGGTCAGCACGCGTCACGTCCAAGGCGCGCCACTTTTCGATTTGCAGATGGTGCAGGGGCATATCGCCGATATGGCTCTTGATGTGGATGCCAGTGCCTTGCTGATCTACCGCGCCGCCTGGGCCCGCGATACGGGCGCGCCCCGCATCACACGCGAAGCCGCCATGGCTAAGCTCTTTGCAACAGACCAAGCCCAACAGGTCATCGACAAAGCGGTGCAGCTCTCGGGCGGCGATGGCGTCCGATCCGGCGAGACAGTTGAGAGTCTCTACCGCGAAATCCGCGCGCTGCGCATCTATGAGGGTGCCAGCGATGTACAGAAAGTCATCATCGCCCGCCAAACCATGGGTGCCTATGAGGGGGACCGCTAATGCTTGGCCCGACCGCTCATACCGATCCCTTTGCCCGCGAAAATCTGCCGCCTACGGACATGTGGCCCGACTTCCTGATGGAGGGGTTCGACTATCCCGAATACATTAATGCAGGGCGAGAGCTGACCGATGCGATGGTGGAGCGCGGGTTTGGTGACAACATAGCCCTGATCGGCAACGGGCGACAGCGCACCTATAAGGAACTGACCGATTGGACCAACCGTCTGGCCCACGCGCTGGTCGATGATATCGGGGTTAAGCCGGGCAACCGGGTGCTAATCCGATCCGCCAACAACCCCGCCATGGTGGCCTGTTGGCTAGCCGCCACCAAGGTGGGCGCGGTTGTCGTGAACACCATGCCGATGCTGCGCGCCGGAGAGCTATCCAAATACGTCGACAAGGCCGAGATCCAGTTTGCGCTTTGCGACACCCGCCTGATGGACGAGATGGCGGCCTGCGCCAAATACAACCCACGCCTGAAACGCATCGTGTGCTTTGACGGAACATCGAACCACGATGCGGAACTGGACAGGTTGGCCTTGGAAAAACCGGTTCGTTTTGAGGCGGTAGAGACAGGCCGCGATGATGTGGCGCTCTTGGGCTTCACCTCTGGTTCAACCGGAGAGCCGAAGGCCACATTACATTTCCACCGCGATTTGCTGATCATTGCGGATGGCTATGCGCGGGAGATCTTAGAGGTCGTGCCCGAGGATGTGTTCGTTGGGTCGCCGCCTTTGGCCTTTACCTTTGGGCTTGGGGGGCTTGCGATCTTTCCGCTGCGGTTTGGGGCCACGGCAACCCTGCTTGAACAGGCAACACCACAGAACTTGATCGAGATCATCCAGAAATACAAAGCGACAGTGTCCTTCACAGCGCCTACAGCCTACCGTGTCATGCTGCGCGCTATGGACGAAGGGGCCGACCTGTCCACGCTGCGCGCTGCCGTTTCAGCCGGCGAAACGCTGCCCGCTCCGGTCTATGACGAATGGTTCGCCAAGACGGGCAAACCGATGCTCGACGGGATCGGCGCGACAGAGATGCTGCATATCTTTATCTCCAACCGGTTTGATGACCACCGCCCAAGCTGCACCGGAAAGCTGGTGACGGGCTATGAGGCGAAGATCATTGACGAGACAGGAGATGCCGTTTCAGACGGGACTGTTGGACGCCTCGCGGTTCGCGGGCCTACCGGCTGCCGCTACCTGCGCGGGGAACGGCAAGGCGGCTACGTCATGGACGGTTGGAACGTCACTGGCGACAGCTTCAAGCGCGATGAAGACGGCTATTATCATTTCATAGCCCGCAACGACGACATGATCATTTCGGCAGGCTACAATATTGCGGGGCCGGAGGTTGAGGCTGCGCTTCTGTCCCATGACGCGGTTGGCGAAGTTGGCGTGATCGGAGCGCCAGACCCGGAGCGCGGACACATCGTTGAGGCGCATATCGTTCTCAATGACGGTTTTGAGCCGTCCGAGACACTGGCTAAATCCTTGCAGGACCACGTCAAGACAGTGATTGCGCCCTACAAATATCCGCGTTCAATTGAGTTTCGGGACAAATTGCCGAAAACCGCGACTGGAAAGATCCAGCGGTTCAAACTTGCGAAGGAGGCCCAAAACCAATGACCTGCCTTTTTGACCAACTACGCTGCACGCCTGGCACGGCATATGATGTTGCCGACTGGATCGCGCTTAAAGAAATCCACTCCGAAATGCAATCAACCAGCGGCGAATATGACCTCTTGCTCAAGGTCTACGTCCCCGAAGGAGAGGATGTTGGGCGATACATCAACGAGCAAATTGGCCGAGGAAAGAACATTGAGCGGACTTTAACCACGCTCACTTTTTCGGCGTTTTGAAACCTCAGGGAAAGGAAAAGACCATGAAAACTGGACTACTCGCGCTTGCTGTTGGCGCAATAATCAGCACGTCGGCATTTGCCGAAACCAAGATAGGCATGATCACGACGCTGTCTGGCGGTGGTGCTGGGCTCGGTATTGATGTCCGCGACGGCTTTATGCTGGCGATCGCCCAATCGGGCCGCGACGACATTGAAGTGATCATCGAGGACGATCAGCAGAAGCCGGACATTGCCGTTCAACTGACCGACAAGATGATCCAGTCCGAGGATGTCGACATCATGACCGGCATCATCTGGTCAAACCTCGCCATGGCCGTGGTACCCTCGGTTGTGAACCAAGACGTATTCTACCTTTCGCCCAATGCAGGCCCCTCGGTTCTGGCCGGGCAAGGCTGCCACGAAAACTACTTCAACGTGGCTTGGCAAAACGACAACCTGCATGAAGCCGCCGGCGCCTATGCCAACAGCACCGGCTACACCAACAGCTTTATCCTGGCACCGAACTACCCCGCAGGTCAGGACGCCTTGAACGGCTATAAGCGGTTCTATGAAGGGGAACTGGCGGGTGAACTTTACACGCAGCTAGGGCAGACAGACTACGCCGCTGAGATCGCTCAGATCCGCGCGTCCGGGGCGGATTCAGTCTTCTTCTTTCTTCCCGGTGGGATGGGAATTTCTTTCCTGAAGCAATATGCTGATAGTGGTGTTGATATCCCCGTCCTTGGCCCGGCGTTCAGCTTTGACCAAGGTATTTTGCAGGCCGTCGGTGGCGCAGCACTTGGTGTCGTAAATACCTCACAGTGGAATAAAGATATCGACAACCCGACCAACGCATCCTTCGTTGAAAGCTTTGAGGCCGAATACGGTCGTCTCCCATCGCTTTACGCCAGCCAAGGGTTTGATACCGCCAACCTGATTCTATCGGCGCTTGAAACTGCTAGCCCCGATGACGCCGGCGCGTTCCGCGAGGCGCTGCGCGCGGCTGACTTCGACAGCACGCGGGGCGACTTTGCCTTTGGTCCGAACCATCACCCGATCCAGACCATCTACGCGCGCGAGGTGGTTCAAGAGGGCGACATCTTCACCAACAGGATCCTCGGCGTCGCGTTGGAAGCCCACGCAGACGCCTACGCGGCTGACTGCAAGATGTAAGATCAGTGCCTGTCTGTCCGGGCGCTAAGCCGCTCGGACAGACTCACCAAAAAGGTAGGGACATGTCCGCAATTCTGATCATTGAGCAGATCCTCAACGGGCTGCAGTTTGGCATCATGTTGTTCTTGATGGCCGCCGGGCTGACGCTGATTTTTGGGGTCATGGGGCTCATCAATTTGGCGCATGGCTCGCTCTATATGATAGGGGCCTTTGCGGCTGCTGCCACGGCTGGGGCGACCGGGTCTTTCCTGCTCGCTTTGGTTGCGGCGCTTGCGGCGGCGGCCATCGTGGGGGCCATTGTTGAGATTGTCGTGATCCGACGGCTCTATTGCGCAGCGCATTTAGATCAGGTGCTTGCGACCTTTGCCCTGATCCTGATATTTTCAGAAGGCACGCGCTGGATTTTCGGCTCTTTTCCGCTGTTTCTTGACGTTCCGAGCTATTTGTCCGGGCCCGTCAGCCTGCCGGGCGGCATACAATATTCACTATACCGCTTGGCCCTAATCGTGATTGGGTTGCTCGTCGCTCTTGGCCTGTGGTGGCTGACCGCGCGCACGCGTTTGGGCATCCAGATCCGAGCGGGTGAAAATGATCGTGAGATGATTGCAGCTCTTGGGGTCGATATCTCAAAACTTTACACGCTGGTCTTCGCTCTTGGCGCGGCCCTCGCTGGTCTTGCGGGAGCCTTGGTGGGCGCCATTCAATCTGTGCAAGTGGGCATGGGCGAACCTGTTCTGATCCTTGCTTTCGTCGTGATCGTGATCGGCGGCATCGGATCGATTAAAGGGGCGTTTATTGGTTCGCTGTTGGTGGGGCTGACCGACACCCTTGGCGGTATTTTCCTGCCTGAACTGTTCAAACTCTATATGGAGCCGGGGGCCGCATCGCAAACCGGGTCGGCGCTGGCATCAATGGCCGTCTACATCTTGATGAGCATTGTCCTTGTGTGGCGGCCCACGGGCCTGTTCGGGGCGCGCGCATGATCCAGGAACGCTATATCAACGCACCAGTCATCGCGGGCTTTCTATTGCTTGCGATCTGGGCGCATCTTGCCGATGAACCCTTTACGATCACACTGGCCACGCGCGCGGTTCTTTTGGCGCTGGCTGCCGTAGGGTTGAACATCGCCCTTGGGATCGGCGGGCTTGTCAGCCTGGGCCACGCCGTCTTTTTCGGGCTGGGTGGCTACGCCATGGGCATCCTCGCCTACCACGCCCAAAGCTTCAGCCCGCTTGAACTGGGGTCGCTCACGATAGTGGGGACCAAGTCCATGCCCATCATCTGGCTAACCGCAATCCTGGTCTCCGCGCTTACGGCCCTTCTGATCGGCTTGATCTCGCTACGCACGACCGGCGTCTACTTCATCATGATCACGTTGGCATTCGGGCAGATGTTCTTTTTCTTCTCGATCTCCTGGAGCACCTATGGCGGCGAAGACGGCCTGTCGATCTGGGTGCGCAACGACTTCCCGGGACTAAACACCCTAGTACCGATCCAGTTTTTCGGGATTTGCTTTCTGTCGCTTTGCCTAGCGTTGATCCTGCATTCGCGGCTGCGGGCGTCGCCCTTTGGCCTGGCGTTGAACGCGGCGCGCCAGGTGCCCCAGCGGGTTGAGACAGTGGGGCTAAACCCAATGCGGCTCAAACTCCTGGCCTTTGTAATCTCTGGCGCGGTGACCGGACTGGCAGGCGCGCTGTTCGCAGACCTCAACCGGTTTGTAAGCCCAACCATGTTCAGCTGGCAATTGTCGGGTGAGTTGATCGTGCTGATCATCATCGGCGGTGTGGGCCGTCTGATGGGGCCAGTGATTGGTGCTGCACTCTTTGTAACGCTGGAACATGTGCTTGGGGATATGACGGACTTCTGGCACGTCTGGCTGGGCGTCATCCTGCTGTTGATCGTGCTCTTTGCGCGGGGCGGTGTGATCGGCCTCCTTACGGGAAAGGCAGGGCCGCATGTCTAACGTCGTTCTTGAGACCCGCGGTCTGCAAAAAAGCTTTGGCGCACTCAAGGCCACCGACGATGTGTCTCTGAGACTCAAAACCGGAGAGATTCACGCGATCATCGGACCCAACGGCGCGGGCAAATCCACCTTGATCGGTCAAATCAGCGGCGGGCTTAGGCCGGATGCGGGATCCGTTCACTTTGCCGGGCGCGATGTCACGGGGCTTTCGACGGCCGCGCGTGCCGCCGCTGGTTTGGCGCGCACGTTCCAAATCTCTGCGCTCGCCATGGAAGACACCGTGCTAGAAAACGCGCTTTTGGGCGCGCTGGGGCAATCCGCTCAGCCCTGGCGGTTTTGGGCACCGGCTGCCAAGAATAAGGACTTGCATCTGCGGGCCATGGCTGCCCTGGAGCGTGTTGGCCTCGCAGAGGCTGCTGATCAGATCACGGCCAACCTCAGCCACGGCCAGCGCCGCCAGTTGGAGGTTGCCGTGGCTCTGACTTTGGAACCAAAAGCCTTCGTGATGGACGAGCCGATGGCCGGACTTGGCGCAGAGGGCTCAAAAACTATGACCGGTTTCCTCGATGAGCTGCGCAGCGAAGCACCCATCCTGCTGGTCGAGCATGACATGGACGCGGTCTTCGCACTCGCCGATCGGATTTCTGTGCTGGTTTACGGGCGTGTGGTCGCGACCGGAACGGTGGACGAAATCCGCGCCTCCCGCGAGGTGAAAGAGGCCTATTTGGGGGACGGCGCATGAGCCTCCTGTCGGTCAAAAACCTCACCGCCGCTTATGGGCCGGTCCCTGCGCTCTTTGGGGTCGACCTAGAGGTTGCGGCAGGCGAAGTCGTGGCGCTGATGGGGCGCAACGGGATGGGCAAAACCACCACCGTCAAAGCGATTTGTCGCATGATCTCATCCCAAGGCGAGCTGCGCTTTGCGGATCAGACACTCCATACGATGCCAAGCCATAAGGTCGCGCGCCTTGGCGTCGGGCTGGTGCTCGAGGGGCGCCGCTGTTTCAAGGATTTGACGGTGCAAGAGAACCTGATGGCGGCTGCGCGACCGGGGGCTTGGAACCTAAGAACTGTTGCTACCCTGTTCCCAAGACTGGATGAACGTCGCGCACAACGCGCCCATTCGCTCTCTGGCGGGGAACAACAGATGCTCGTAATCGGGCGTGCCCTGATGACGAACCCACAGCTTTTGATACTGGATGAGGCGACCGAAGGGCTTGCCCCAATTGTGCGTCAGGAAATCTGGGCCGCAATCACGCGGATAAAGGTGGAGTCCGGTATGGCGATCCTGTTGATCGACAAAAGCCTCAAGGAACTGGCAACGGTTGCGGATCGTGCCGTGATTTTGGCGCGTGGCAAGACCGTTTGGTCTGGGGCGATGTCCGAACTCACACCCGAGATCACGCAGTACTATGTCGGGATCTAGGCCATGTTTGAGATGCAACAAAAGGTGCTGTTCAAACATTGCGACCCTGCGGGCATTGTCTTCTTTCCGCGTTATTTCGAGATGATGAACGATTGCGTCGAAGCGTTCTTTGATCAGGTGCTCGGCACGCCGTTCGAAACCCTGCTTCTGACCCATGGAGTGCCGACCGCGGCGATCTCGACCCGGTTTACCGCGCCCTCGCGGCACGGCGATCTGCTGGTGCTCAAACTGCAGACAACCAAGGTCGGACGCACGTCCTGGCAGTATCAATTGACTGCGACATGCAACGGTACATCACGTTTTGAAACCGAAGCGACGATTGTCCATGTGGACGCCGCCGGGAAAACCACCCCCTGGCCCGACACATTGCACCACAAACTCAAGACCAACGAGGCCCAACATGTCCCATAAAGTCATCCACCCCGAAGGCTGGTTGCCCGCCAAAGGCTATGCCAACGGCGTTTTGACCAAAGACGGCACTTTGTATACCGGCGGACAGATCGGTTGGGACACGCAAAAGCGCTTTGTCTCCCGCGACTTTATCGGCCAGATGCGGCAGGCCTTGGCCAATATCCGTGCCATCGTCGAGGCTGCGGGCGGCAAGGTGGAGGACATCACGCGCCTGACCTGGTTTGTCACCGACAAGCGAGAGTACCTCGCGGCGCAGGCTGAGGTTGGCCAGGCCTACCGCGAGGTCTTCGACAAGCATTTCCCCGCCATGTCGATGGTCGTTGTCTCTGCGCTCGTCGAAGATGAGGCCAAGGTTGAAATTGAAGCCACAGCGCATCTGTCATGATGCTGCGCCGCGTCTATATCTGCGACTATCAGCGGACACCGATTGGCCGTTATGGCGGTGTCCTGTCTGCGGTGCGGGCCGATGATCTGGCCACCGTGCCGGTCAAGGCGCTGATGGCGCGCAGCGCGATTGATTGGGCCGCGCTTGACCAGGTCATTTTTGGTGCGGCCAACCAAGCGGGGGAGGACAATCGCAACCTGGCGCGCATGGTTGTGCTTCTGTCGGGTCTGCCCGAGACTGTGCCTGCCATGACCGTGAACCGACTTTGCGCCAGTGGACTTGACGCAGTGATTACGGGCGCCCATCAGATCCAGGTTGGTGCGGCGGATCTGGTGATCGCAGGCGGTTCGGAAAGCATGAGCCGCGCGCCTTTTGTGATGCCCAAAGCGGCTGCTGCCTTTGCGCGCACGTCTGAGATCCACGACACGACCATCGGCTGGCGTTTTGTGAACCAGCAGATCGCCGCACGCTTCGGGATCGAGGCTATGCCCGAGACGGCCGAGAACGTTGCCGCCGAATATGCCATCAGCCGCGAGGACCAGGACAGGTTCGCCCAGTCGAGCCAAACCCGGGCTGAACGGGCCATTGCCTCCGGGGCTTACAAGGCCGAACTTTGCCCCGTTGTGATCCCTCAGCGGCGCGGCGATCCTGTGCGCGTCAATGTGGACGAGCATCCCCGCCCCACAACGCTTAAGGCGCTGGCCAAGCTGACGACGCCCTTCCGCGACGGCGGCACGGTGACCGCAGGCAATTCATCGGGCGTCAATGATGGTGCGGCGGCACTCTTACTGGCCTCCGAAGACGCCATTTCGCGGCATGGTCTGACGCCACTGGCGCGGTTCGATGCGTCCGCAAGCGCTGGCGTCGCGCCTCGGGTCATGGGCATTGGGCCGGTGCCCGCGACCGCACGACTTTGCAGCAGGATCGGCCTGCGCCCGCAGGACTTTGACTTGATAGAACTGAACGAAGCCTTCGCCTCACAAGCCATCGCAGTGTGCCGCAAGCTCGAGGTTGATCCCTTCGCCGCGCATGTGAACCCGCGGGGCGGGGCCATTGCATTGGGTCACCCTCTGGGCATGACAGGCGCACGGCTTGCCGGAACAGCCACCCTGGCGCTGTCGCGTGGTGAGGCAGAGCGGGCTCTGGTGTCGCTTTGTGTGGGTGTTGGCCAGGGCGTCTCCATGGCGTTGATCCGGATTTAGGGCTAGCGGGTCAGTTTATGTTAGAGGTGGTCTTGGTTTTTTGACCAGAGTTATGCCGCGCAGCTCTCTGACTTTGGTTTCATGTCACGGAGCAAGCCGACATCCATGGTGTTGAACAACCGCCAGCTCAGCACCTTTCGGCTGTACTAATCCATGACAGCGACCAGCTAGAGAAAGCCACGTTCCATGCGGATACCGGAACGTGTCAACGACTTTGAGACAGTGGCTTTTGGACTTTAGACGTGGGTTTCTTTGAATCGCCCCGGGTTTGTCGGAGACCATCAACTTAAGTAAGGATGATGGTTATGACGAAAAGCAAAATGGCAAATCGCTACTCGCCCGAGGTCCGCGCACGTGCGGTCCGGATGGTGTTTGAGCATCAAGGTTCATACGAAACGCAGGCGGGCGCGATCGCGGCCATTGCACCCAAAATCGGCTGTATTCCCCAGACCCTGCGCGAATGGGTCAAGCAGGCCGAGAAGGACAGCGGCATGCGCGACGGGGTCACGACCGAAGAACGGGACCGGATCAAGGCCCTGGAACGTGAGGTCCGCGAGTTGCGTCAGGCGAATGAGATCCTGCGCAAGGCCTCAGCTTATTTTGCGCAGGCGGAACTCGACCGCCCACTGAAGCGATGATCGCCTTCGTTGAAGACCAGCGCGTTGTTTACGGCGTCGAGTCGATCTGCAGGGTTCTGCCGATCGCGCCGTCGACATTTTATCACCGCCTTGCGTGTCGCGCCGATCCTTCTAAGGCATCAGCAAGACATCAACGGGATGCAGAGCTGCGGCCAGAGATCAAAAGGGTCTGGGATGAAAACTATCGGGTCTATGGGGTCCACAAGGCGTGGCACCAGATGAAGCGTGAGGGCTTTACGCTCGCGCGCTGCACCGTGGAGCGCCTGATGAAACAGCTCGGCATCCGTGGCGCTTTGCGCGGCAAGGTGGTCAAAACAACGGTTCCAGACACGTCAGCACCCTGTCCGCGTGACAAGGTGAACCGTCAGTTCCGGGCGCCTGCGCCTAACATGCTGTGGGTCAGCGATTTTACCTATGTGTCGACATGGCAGGGCTTTATCTATGTTGCCTTCGTCATCGACACATTCGCTGATCGCATCGTGGGATGGCGGGTCTCGCGGTCCGCCAAGACAGACTTTGTGCTCGATGCGCTGGAACAGGCCCTGCATGATCGACGGCCCGTCCAAAAGGGCGGATTGATCCATCACTCGGACCGCGGCGGGCAATATTTGTCCATTCGATACACCGAGCGTTTGGCCGAAGCCGGCATTGAGCCATCGGTCGGCAGCGTTGGTGACTCGTATGACAACGCCCTCGCTGAAACCATAAACGGCCTCTACAAAACCGAGCTGGTCCATCGCCAGGGACCGTGGCGCAACATGCAGGATCTGGAAATGGCCACCCTCGGCTGGGTCGATTGGTTCAACAACAGACGCCTGCTTGGCCCCATCGGGAACATTCCGCCAGCAGAGGCCGAAGAGAACTTCTATGCGCAGCGCGACGTGCTCGATATGGTTGCGTGAAATGAAGCTAAAGGTCTCCGGTGAAACCGGGGCGATTCATATAGGCCTCGCAGGCCTCGCGCTGCGCATGCAGACTGTTGAACTCCTGCTCGAGGCCTTCCTCACTGGATTTGCGGGTATAGATGGCGCAGCGCAGGCGGCGGGCGGGTTTTGTGGACACCTCTTTCATGCCTCACCCCGTTTCCGCTCGCGAAGTCCGAAGAAGCGATATCCATTCCACCGCGTTCCAGTAATGGCCCGCGCTACGGCCGACAGCGACTTGTAGCGCTGGCCACCCCATTCAAAGCCGTCCTTCAGGACCGTCACCGTATGCGCAACTCCATCCCATTCGCGTATGAGCTTCGTGCCGACCACACTCCCTCGACGGGATCGCCTTTTACAGCCGTCAGTGGCAGCGGGGGCGGTAACTGCAATTGCACGGCCAATTGTTATGTTGCCAGCCTCTCGG
>ERZ887849.1845-NODE-1845-length-18531-cov-6.746320_pt1 | contig 18531 bp, 16 predicted proteins | sample MGYA00521267_ERZ887849 | MGnify/ENA primary metagenome ERZ887849 (study PRJEB32303, sample SAMEA104408601) | aquatic metagenome | biome: Brackish water; feature: Pelagic; material: water | place: Baltic Sea | collected 2014-06-06T16:11:00 | depth 2,863 m ... | reverse complement strand
TATACGTTCCCGGAAGTAATCCTGTCAAATCTTCTGTCGTTGCCGCATTGCTCCACGTATAGAAGTAAGGAGGTGTTCCACCAGCAGCTGTAACATCAATTGCTCCATTGTTGGTCGTTGTTACATTTGAAATAACCGATGTAACCGTCAAAAGTGGCGGTTCAGTAACCGTTATTGTATTTGTAATGTTACATCCATTTGCATCCGTAACTACGTAATTGTGATTTCCAGGAGGCAAAGAACCAATAGAGAAGCCAGATCCGTTACCCGGCCAATTCACCGTATAATTTGGATTTCCACCAGACGCCGTAACAAAACTACCGCCATCATTTGCCCCAAAGCAAGTAATATTAGTTGTTTGAGCCGTCGCAACGATTGGTGGAGGAGCTGTTATAGTTATCGTATTTGAAGTATCTGTGCAGTTTCCATTTGAACCAACAACATAGTATGTCCCAGCTCCAACGCCTGTAAGATTTGAATTGGTGCTTCCATTCGACCAAACGTAGGTTACTGCCCCAACATTATTTGTCGGTGTAGGCTGTCCTAAACCATTCATATCAGTGCTACAAAGTAGAGTAGGGAACGGCGCATTTGCAGTAACGAAGAACGGGGTCATCGTTATAGACGTGCTATCATTTCCTGGAGACGAATCGGAGGAGCTATTTGGAGAAAACGTCCAAGCGTTTATAATTGTATTTCCATTTACGTTATAGGTCCCTAAAGTTACAACCAAAGTATTTCCATTAACACTATTATTTGTGTCAATTGGAGTTGTAACGCTAACCTGTGGTTGAGTGACCCCGTTTACTGACCAACCAACGCTAACGTTATTAATCATATTGTTTCCATAGTTTGATACTTCCACTTGTATTAGTTGAGGACCATTGCAATACGGAGGAGTTAACCCAAGAATTTGAGATACACCTGCATCATCTGGAAATGTTTGTAGTTGCGTAATAACAACCAATCCATCTCCTGCTTGAACTCCTGGAGTTTCAACTGGATTTGTTCCAGCGTTATATGAACCACCGCCACCACCAGCATGATTGGGTGATACGCTATTGATTTGCCCAGCGCCTCCGCCAGAAAATCCACCACCACCACCACTGCCGCGGAAACCAGTTTGCCAAGTAGCGCCACCGCCGCCAAAACCGCCTGTTGCACCAGGGCCGAATCCCGTTCCTCCTGCACCACCATTTACAAAGGCTTTTCCGCCATCACCAACGCCTATTGATTGGCAAATACTTGTGCCATTTGTAAGAAAACCTCCACCTCCGGACCCTCGATCCAGTGAACAACCACTAACAGATTTATTTCCTCCATTACCAAGTGTGCCGCCAAGACCATCAGGATTACCAACACCACCATCAATTTGACCGTTGTTACCGGCATTCGCAATGCTGCCATTGCAAACAGATGCATAAAGTGTACCGGCTGAGCCACCGCCACCGCCTGCAATAACTAAAATATCACTAACTGCAGTTGCAGGACTAAGTACCGCAAATGTACCTCCACCGCCTCCCACAGAGTTGGGCATGCCTGATTGTGTGATGCCTTGTTGACCTACTAAAATTCGAATAACTTGTCCAGCTACCAAATTAAATTCTCCTTTAATTGATGCCCCGAGACCACCATTTGCGCCTCCACCTTGTGCGCCAAAACATTCTATACTCCAAGATCCAGATGTTGGAACAGTCCAATATTGAATACCAGCGGTAACCGTTACGTTACCCGCCAAATTGGTAGAAGCATATTGGGTATTACACATTGCTTGTGTTGGACCAATCGCTCCGGTAGCTCCAGATGCGGAGAAAGTGTATGTTAGTTGACTAAACGAAATTCCTGATCCAAATGTGAATATTCCGACTAGAAATAGAATTGTACGTGTAAATTTCAATACCATAAAAAAAAGATTAATTAAATAATGTAAATACCCCAATATGAGGAATTCGATTTTTTTGTAAGTGTAAGTCGGTTGGATTTATGAAAACACAAGGTAGTGAAAAATATGAGTTGGACAAAAGGATTACCTATTATTTTAATTATTTCTATACCACTCTATGAAGAGGGATTAAAACAAAAACGGCATGAATAGGAGGGAACCTTTGTTCGCCTATAAATTTGGTTGCTAATAGTGGGAATGGATTATTAAGTGGTAAGCAAAAGGTGAATCATTTTTTTTGATACCCAAAACGTGAAAAAATGATTAAAAATAAAAGCATTTGATTTAGTTTGAAGTTATAGTAAAAGTTTCAACTCGATTTCGTAAATTGAACAAAATTTATAATTCTCGCTATGAAATCAATACATTTAAAATCGACATTAATCGTCTTTGCTTTTCTATTTTCAATGCATTCTTTAGGACAAGGTGGATCAGTCACTTCGGTTGTTTCTTCAAGTCCGCCAGCCACAGCATGTACAAATACTCTTTTAACAGTATCGGGAACACATAATTTTGCTGGATACACATACACGGGTGCAACCGTTGTACCAAGCGGGAACACTTTAACGATTAGTCTGAATTATTCATTTGGAATCGGAATTACTGTAATTACTCCTTTTACACAAAGCGTTAATATTGGAATGGTTCCAGCAGCAAACTATACGGTATCAACCAATTTGGTGGTTAATGGTTCGCCTACATCATCGTATTCATCAAGTTTAAATGTTGTAGCCTGTTGTGGAGCTGTCTCATCATTCACTTCAAGCGCAACGTCTGTATGTGTTGGCGATCCTATTGTTTTGACCAATACAAGTACGGGAAGTATTGCGCAAGGTTGGTCTGACGGTTCAGGATTTGTTTATACCGGTGTAAATCACTCATTAACACCAACTACAACTGGTACAGTTACGGTTACTTTGGTTGTTACGAACGGAACATGCACCGATTCTGTTTCTCAGACTATAAATGTGCTAGCCATACCAATAATAACCTCCATAATACCAAGTTCTACGCAAGTTTGCATTGGTGATTTATTAACAGTAATAGCGGTATCGACAGGTGCTTCAACGACATCCAATCAGAAATGGTTTAAAGATGGAACGCAAATTGGATTTGGATCAACATTGCAATCTGTGGCTTCTGGAGTTGGGTTACACACCATTAAATTTTCGGCGGGAAATGGCGCATGTTCCACAGAAGATAGTATTGTGGTTGAGTTTCTTACTCCGCCAAACATCGATAATTTTACGGTTCCAAGTTCAATTTGCGCAGGAGAAATGATTAATTGCACAAGTTCAAACACTGGGGCGACAAGTGCACAGTGGTTTGTAAATGGTGCGAATGTGGGGTCTGGAACATCTTATTCTGGAGGAATTAACAGTACTTCAACTATTAAGCTCGTTATTTCAAATGGAATTTGTTCAGATTCGACGGAACAGATAGTCACCGTAAACACATTACCTACAGTCAATTTAGGCCCAAATCAAGTGTATTGTGGAAACACTTTAATATTGGATGCGGGTTCTGGTTTCACTAGCTATGTATGGCAAGATGCCTCAGTAGCCTCGACTTTCACAGTGAATTCAGCTGGAACGTATTCCGTGTCGGTAACCGATGCAAACGGATGCAGTGCTTCTGATACGGTTTTAGTGACTTCGTGTCTTGGATTAGAAGAATTGGATTTTGCGAACATCAAAGTTTATCCTAATCCAACCATCGGTAAGACGACTATTTCGCTAGGGAAGGAAATGAAAGAAGTTTCGATTAAAGTAGTGAACGTTCTTGGACAAGTCGTTATTCTTGAAGAGTTCACAAACGTGAATGAATTCGAAATCAATTTAAAACACTTTGATTCTGGCGTGTACTACCTGTCTTTCGGAAAAAGCCAAACGATAGTGATAACAAAGGAGTAAGCACAGGTTTTTACCGCAGAGAAACACTGAGCTTTAAGCAAAGAGTAAGCTGAGGTTACTATTTCATATTTGTCTTATAATTAATATTATGTTAAATAAGATAATACAACACTCCACATGCCGCACGGGGAAATCGCAATTAATACAAACTATACCCTCCCGACAAATTATAAACCTCCGTGAATCCTTGCTCTATAAAAATTTGGGCAGCTCTAGTCGAACGTCCCCCTGATTTGCAATAAATAAAAACGGGTTTCGCTGTATCGAAGTTCAATCCAGCAATTTTCTCAGTGAATTCTGGATCAAAAACGTCCAATTCCTTAGCCTCTCCAATTTTACCAGCTGCTATTTCGCGTGTCGTGCGCACATCCAAGAGTTGCAAACCTTCTACATTTTCGTAGTTTTTCTTAAAGTCTTCTTGCGAAATGTTGACAACCGAAGCCGCACCTTTTTCACCACTATGATTCTGTGCACAAGAACTCAAGGTCACAACAAACAGGATTAGGAAAGAATAAATTTTCATGTTATTTTTTATTTTAAATTCAAATGTACGACTTATCAAATAATAGCTTTGAAACCAATGTTACACCGGACAAGTGAGAAATAAATAATGTGAAGTAAGAAGTTAGTCAATTAGCCAATCCACAATTCGTCAGCTCATTACTCTTCAAACTTTACCGAGATCATCTTGTTCAAAACTACATTGTTAGGGATCGTAATTTGTTCACCATTGTCGAGTTGAATGTGCATAAAAATCAAAGAGATTTTCAAGACCTTACCTTCTATCGGGAAATCTTTGTCCAATATTTTAATCGGTTCTCCAATTCGCAAGGGGTGTTTAAAAAACAGAATCAAACTGGCGGTAATGTTAGATAAAATGGACCATTGTGCAAGAAAAGCAATACCAAGAGCGGTCATTAAAGAGGTAAGGAAGTACAACAATTCCTTTGTATCAATACTCCATATGGCAACAATGGCAATTATCGAGAGAATCGTGAGTGAAGTATTCACCATCGTGGTAATAGCTCGTCTTCGATCTGGATTAACATGTAAAGCTTTGGCCATTTTGCGACTGGATTTTCTGTAAATTAGTCTCAACGCAAGCACAATCACAATAACAATTATACTTTCAATAATTTGCCAGTAATACTCTTCCACTATTCTTTTCTTTTAAATTTACCACAAATTTAAGTTTTCCATCCCTTGTCAATTGCCAATTATTCATTATTATTATTATTTGTCCCTAGCTAATTACCCATTGTTAATTATTAATTTCGAACGGTGTTAAGCAAAGAAGCCAAAAAAGAGTTCAATAAAGACTTTTGGAATACATTCCGAAAACGAATGCGCGCTCATAAATCGAGTAATGGCAGAGGAATCAACTGGTTGAATTATCCTTCCGATGTGAAATCGATTTTCATCCGTTTAGAAGTCGACAAAAGAATTGTGGCGGTAAATTTTGATATTCAATTCAAAGATCCTGAAATTTTAGATATTGTGTGGGAACAGCTGCAAGAAATGAAGAAGGTCATGGAGGCAACGATGGAAGTTGAGGCGGTTTGGAATCCAGATTGTTATTTGCCCAATGGTCAGCGTTTTTATCGAATTCAATGGTCGACCGACAAGCTTAATTATAATAACCCCGAATCGCACGAAGAGATTTATGCTTTTTTAGAGGCTAGGCTCTTGAAATTTGACGAATTTTACCAAGAATTCAAGGAAATCGTCATCAATCTAGTTCATTAACCCACGCTTTCTTTATTTTTGTCGTTTATGATATTAAAAAATATGCACAAATCACTTTTTTCCGTTTTACTTTTAAGTTCGAGTTTCGCCATAAGTCAAACCACAGTTCTATTTGAAGATTTTCAATCAGGAATTCCTGCAACTTGGGAAATTCGTGATTTAGACGGACAAATACCTGATGCAACTGTTTCGGAATACACAGCGGGTTATATTTCTAAAATAGACCCGGATGATACGACAAATGTCAATCTTACAGCGAGTTCAACCTCTTATTTTTCGCCAGTTGGAACAGCAAATCGTTGGTTGATAACCTCTCCTATAGTACTTGGCGCATATGGAAATACTTTTGAGTGGAGGGCAAAATCGCACGACGCATCCTACCCAGAGACCTATTTAGTTTTAGTGTCAACGACCGACAAGTTAGAAGCGAGTTTTACAGATACACTTGGCTACGTCATTCAAGAAGACGCGGATTGGATTACACGTTCCGCAAATCTTTCTGCAAATGGTTATGATAATGATACAATTTATGTAGCATTCATCCTTCAAACCGGCGATGGTTTTAAATTCTATTTGGATGATGTAAAAGCGTCGAAAGAAGATCCAGTTGGTTTGACAGAAAACTTGATTATAGACTTATCAATGAAGACAATTGAAAGCGGTTTGTACGAAATCAATTCAGCTAACAATTTTGATAAAGTGGTCGTTTACAGCGAAATGGGCATGGTTATCAGCGATTCAAAATCAAAAACTATCGATATCCGAAAAGAAAAAGCAGGTATGTATTTCGTGCAAGCTATCGACGGTACGCAGTTGTTTGTAAGCAAGTTGGTGAATAATTAATTCCACCAATTCGTAATTCACCTCCCTTCCGGATAAGCAATCAGCTCCAAATCATATTTAAAGTCGCTGTTTTTCTTCCATTTCAGCACTATTTTCTGCTCTGAAATAGAGATGATTTCGAAATACCATTTTTCGTCTTTGAAATCGATAAACAATTCTTTACTGTCCTCTGAAACGATGGCCTTACCAAATTTTTCTGGGTAGTTTCCTAAAGTAGCGATAGGTTGAATATTCACTTTACCGCTCTCGAAAATCACCATCACGTCTTTTTGATTCAGCTTATTTTTCGTGTGAATGATTCCTTTTTGAGTTACTGTATTGATCACCCAAATACGACCGCTGTTGTTGTGCAGAATGTTTTCCTTGTTGACTTGCAACAAATCACTTTCGTCTGCATTTTCACACGAAAACAGTGCTAATGATAAGAACAACCAACGCCAAATCATTAAAACAACATTTTCTTAGCTACGATCGTTTCATAAACGCTTTTCGAATAGTTCTCGCGATCGGCCAATTTTACTTTTCCGCCCCAATTTGGACCTTCGATCGTTTCTACGTATTTGAATTCGTATTTCCCTTCTTTCCATCCGAACAGGCAATTGTACCAAATTTTAAATCCAGCTTCATCCTTGTCCCAAAAACGAAGCACAAGGTCGTCGTAACCCGATTCTGTTGGTGCTCTACCTATCAAATTCGCGACAAATCCGTTTGCCTTGACCAATTCTCCTCGTTCTCGTTGGAATACAAGTAAACGGCGCAATGGAAATCCTGCTGTTTCGGCTTTGATCAAGACCATAAAACCGTTTTTAAGTGACATATCCTTGTGTAGGGACATGATTTTAAAGTTTTCCGGCGAACAAGGTGGCACCTCGCTCGTTTGGTTGATTTCACTTTCCTCGGAACAAATTTTCAATTCTTCAAGCAAAGTTTTTTCGTCTTCACTTCCGAATTTACTGCCTTGAAATAAAACTTCAACATTCTGAAAACCATTCGTTTCATCAATTTTCTCAACCTTGTCGTTTTCATTCTCCAAGTCCTCATCATCCGTGCATGCGCTAAATGCCAAGAAACTAAACAAACCAATGGAAGTAAAAAAAATACTTTTTTTCATATTAAATAAAAATTGATGAAGACATATTAAAAGCCTCTTGAAAACGGGTTTTGTCGATTTGGTTACGAATAGAATTGTCATCCAAAAAACCCAACAACTTCTCTGTGGGCATATTTCCTGTCAAATCGTCCATCGCCATAGGACAGCCACCGAAACCTTTAATTGCTCCGTCAAATCTACGACAAGTGCCTTTGTAGGCCGCTTCAATAATCTTGTTGGCATTTTCAGGAACAGCGTGCAAATGTGCGCCAAATTCAACATTAGGCAAGGCTGGAATAATCTGTTTAAAAACATCTTCGACGATTTCAGGTGTTGCACTGCCGATCGTATCGGACAAAGCCAAAATATCGATTTCAAATTCATTATACAATCGCTCGGACCACATGTTCACCAAATCGGGATGCCAATGTTCTCCATACGGATTACCAAATCCCATCGAAAGATAGACCACCATTCGTTTATTGGCTTTCAAAGTGATGTTTTGAATGGCCTCCAACGTTCCCAAAGATTCTTCAATCGTGGCGTTGATGTTGCGTTTTTGAAATTCTTCTGAAATGGAGAACGGATATCCTAAAAAGTCTATTTCTTCAAACTGACAAGCATCATTTGCCCCACGTTCGTTAGCTATGATGGCTAACATTTTCGTTTTATCGTTCAGTTTTAAGTTTTTTAGTACCTCAGCGGTGTCCCTCATTTGTGCAATGGCTTTGGGCGAAACAAAAGAGCCAAAATCTAGGACGTCGAACCCACACTCCAACAATAGATTGAGGTAGACAATTTTTTTCTCCGTTGAGATGAAATCACGCCAACCTTGCATGGCATCCCTCGGACATTCCGTAATTATGATTTCGTCTTTCATCTTATCCTTTCGCTAAAATAGCCTTATTGATTCGTTTTACCAATACAGGTCCTTCGTATATGAAGCCGGTATAAATCTGCACCAAATCAGCGCCAGCATCCAGTTTCTCCAAGGCATCTTGTTCTGAATGTATACCTCCTACTCCTATGATATTGAATGACTTACCTGATTTATCTGCCAAGTAACGAACAACTTCCGTTGAACGTTTGCTCAAAGGTTTACCAGATAATCCACCAGCACCAATTTTTTCTAATTCACCTATACTCGTCTGCAAATGATCGCGTTGGACAGTTGTGTTGGTCGCAATTACTCCTTGAATTCCCGTTTCTTGAACGATTTCAATGATTTCATCCAATTGTGTATCCGTCAAGTCTGGAGCAATCTTCAGGAATATCGGTTTAGACTTTTCTTGTTCTTTGTTTTTCGTCATTAAAAGCGAAAGTAATTTCTTCAAAGGTTCTTTTTCTTGTAAATCGCGGAGATTAGGTGTATTAGGCGACGAAACATTCACCACAAAATAATCGACATACGGGAAAAGTGCTTCGAAACAAATGCGGTAATCCTCTTCTGCGCTTTCGTTAGGTGTTACCTTGTTCTTACCGATGTTTCCTCCTATCAGAATGTCAACGTTCTTGTTCTTTAAGTTCGAAATCGCTTCCTCAACGCCCTCGTTGTTGAATCCCATACGGTTTATAATAGCGCTATCAGGTTTTAATCGAAACAATCGAGGTTTATCGTTGCCAGATTGACCCTTAGGCGTAACCGTTCCAATTTCAATGAAGCCAAATCCGCAATAGTACATTTCATTGTACATACTTGCATTTTTATCAAACCCAGCGGCTAATCCTACGGGATTCTTGAATTTTAATCCACCGATTTCTCTTTCTAGTTTAACATCTTCAACGAAGAATATTTTTTTAAAAAGCCATTTCCCGCCTGGTATACGAAGAGTATTCTTCAGCATGGAAGTGGTAAAATAATGAATCTTTTCAGGATCAAACTTGAATAATATCAAGCGAATTAAACGGTACATTCTTTTTTTACTACAAAATTAATAGACTCTGCCGAATGGAAGAGCGAATAGGATAAAAAACAAAAAGTATTTTAGAATTTATTACGACCTCCGCCTTTGAATTTGGGTGAATGACCAAATTTGTAGTTGGTCGGATTGTATGTCAAATTGCGGTAAATAACAATATTGGCAGTCACATAACTGTCTTTATTCTCATCGCCTCTTTGTTGCCCCGCAGAAAATCAGTGTTCATTCAAAACAGAAGGATTAGACAACTACGCAGAATCACTTCCTGCAGCAGCATTAACAGAAGTAAGAAGAATGTTAATTTTAATTTCATTTCCTTAGGTGAAGAAAAGTAGAGAAAGTTTGCTCCAAATTCAAACAAATTTCATCAAATGATTAAATTCCAAATGTTTAAAACTCAATCGCCTTGAAATAAAACTCATCACCGGTTTCAATACTTCTTGTAAGTATTTCTAAATCAGAGATAAGCAAGATTTCAAAATACAAACGTGTTTCGGGGTTATTTGGTTGTTCAAATTGAAAAAATTCTTTCCCTTGACGTTTGATGACCTTAGATTGGAGTAAGTTTTGACTATTCATATAGCGCTCAAACCAATATTGCAACTCGTTTTCAGGAAGGTAGACATTGGCTAAAAAGTATTGAGCTTCACTTTTATAAAGGAACCAACTTGAAGCAGTTTTATTGGTGCAACGAAACACAGAGGTTTCCATTTTTCGAATTCGTATAGTATCCGTTTGGCTAAATGCAGTTTGACTCAAAAGCACCAATAACAAAAAAAACAGATTATTCTTCACGAAAAACAGGTGTAAAATTCATGGGGGTGAGTTGAATTATTTTGTAGCTATCGTCCAGTATTGCTCTAATGTTGGTAAAGAAAACCATGTTGTTGACTCCCCATGCTCCAATTTCAGTGCATATGGAATCGGGAATGTTGTTTCCAATGATATGCGTTTCTGTAAAACCAGATTTGCCAATGTATCCCATATCAAAGGAAAGAATACTGCAATCCTCACGAGTATGTATTCCTGCTGAATCGCACAGTTTCCAATAAGCAATAGGTCCGAGTTGTTGATTAGCGATAATTGGATGATAATTATAGGATTTCACAAGACGTATCGTATCGGTTTGTCCGAACGAAAGCAAAGGTAAAAAACTAAGAATCAACAGAATTTTCACTAAGAATCTTTTTTATAGCATTTAAATTTACATCTTTTCGATCGAGGCGAGTCAGCGTAATACTATTATTTGCGTTCAATGAAGTTTTGTTGACCTCTTGTTTGTAATGCAGGTTGCCTTCTTCGTCAATTACGATTAGGGTGCTATTATTCCTACCCCACGCTAGTTCATCAATTTTCTTGCCAGTGATTATTCCGAAAGAAAAACGTATATTGTTTTTCAGATCAAAAACAAAGGCTCCAGACATACGAATCGGTTGACCAGCCTCATTTTTACACAATACATCATGCGGAAAAGGATTCGGATACGGATGCGGACGATCACAATTGAAAATACCAAAACTTGATGTCGTAAATGAAGCATTACCCACCGCCAAATTTGATTTACTTGCTTCGCTGCGAACCGGTGCGTCCGTCCTGTTTGTCGGAACATAGTTGTCGATACTTGTTCGCATACTACTCACTTCTTCGTTAAACTTCTTTTTAAGTTCTGCTTGTTCTTTCTTAAGCGTTTCTCTCGATTTTTCAAGTTCCATGATTTTCACTTCTTTGTCCTGGGTAGCTTGTTTCAGTTTTTGTTCAAACTGGACCAAACTAGCGCCTTTCAGTACAGGACGAACAGGTAAAGAATATGATTCACGACTGTTTTTGAAGGTTACGATATAGTTTCCGCTCTTTTTTGAAACATCCATTGTATTCCATATCGTTTGTGTTGCGTATTGCACTCTTTTCTCAAAAGCTTTCATTTCGGTTGCAGTCTGATTCAAAGGGTGAACATATTCAAATTCAAGATCTTTGTAGCTTGCCAATTCAGGAAACTGCTTTGCATCAAAGTCGATGATTAACTTTCGTGAATATTCGGTTGGAATAAGTTCTTGACTTTTGCTATCCGATTTAAGTGTTTGAATTTTGTCGTTACAGACTTCAATTTTTTCTTCTACATCTGATAATTTTACCCCTGTTTGTCCCGCTGGATAAGCCAAAGGAACTATTTGAATTGGAATATTAGCAAATTCACAATGATATTCCGTCCAATCTCCGTTTTTATCGTTTAATGACCAGAACTGAAAGTTTTCTCCTGATTTATGTAAGGCCATATCTACTTTTATAGGCTTCTTTACGTCGATTGAAACTGATTTTCCATTTTGTTCCCCGCGGACTTCCAACATCCCTCCCGATTCAAAAGCAGATTTCTTCCCATAATCCATAGGGACACCAGCTGAAAAAGCTGAAGCTTGATCATTGAATTCACGCACTTTGATGAGCACGTTACCTTTTTCAGCAGCGATTAAACTCTTTGAAGGTATAGTTACTACTGACCCATTTGAGGTAATAATCTGTCCACCTTTTTTTGGATCGATGTTGAATTCTTCGAAACGAATATCCGCTTCGCTACTCAAGGGAGTAAGACATGGCGTATCGTCAGGCAATTGATTAGTAGGCGTTTGTAAGCTTGTACTTAAAGTAGAATTATTACCATTGGCAAAAAAGTTGTTTTGAAAAGTTAAAGTTAAAATTATGGCTAAGCCGGCTAAACCGGCGGGACCGTAAAACCAAGGGTTATTCCATATCGGAGGCTTGGTGGCTCGGTAACCCTTTATCACTTTTTCGAAGTCTTGTCTGGAATTAATGTAGGAGGAGTCCAGACGCTCGCGATCGAGATTGAATTTTGTCTTCATATCATTGTTTATCAATAAAATATTTCTTTAATTTTTCCAATGCTCTAAAGGATTTGACCTTTGCATTGTTTTCTGTTAGCTCTAGGATTTCCCCAATTTCTCTGTACGATCTTTTTTCAAAATACCGTAGTTCAATTATTTGTAAGTCTTTCTCGTTCAGATTTTTGAGAACTTTAAACAACTTGTCTCGGCTCTCTGTATTTTGGTCCTCTTCAATTTCTTGTACCATGTCGGTAAGGTGAACGGTTTCAATATTCACTGTTCTCATCGTTTTTTGATCTCGAAAAGCTTGGTACAATTCACTTTTCGCTATTCTATAAAGCCACGATGAAAGCGGTAATCCACGGTATTCGTATTTCTTGATGTTTTTCAAGGCTTTCATGAATACTTGGGATGTTACATCGAGCGCCAATTCTTGGTCATCCATCCTTTGGTAGATGTATCTGAAAATTTGCTCATAGTACTTTTGGTAGAGCGGACCGAACTTCTCCGGGTCTTTTTGCGCTCTCCTGATCCAGCCTTGCTCCTCCTCTAGCTTAGCTGAATTTTGATGATAGACTTGGTTAACTGACATAAGGTTTTTTTTTGGTTTTATTCAAGCCATTGTAAAGTGGTTTAGTCTCTACAGTTAATAGAACGACATCATCTCGATTCGTTACATAAATAAAACGTAAAAAAATAAAAATTATTGTAATTGTCAGTCAGAACTGGCTTTCTATGCCTTTTGACTCAAATATTTTTCGACAACAGAAAGATAAATATTTTCATATTGAGGTAAAACTCTCTCTAAACTAAAGAGTTTTGCTCGTTCCAAAGCATTGGCTCTGAACTGTTTCATTTTTTCGGGTGATTCCAGCAGGGTAAGTGCATTTTTAGCCATATCGTCTACATCACCTACATTACTAGTAAATCCAGTAACTCCGTGAATATTGACTTCTGGAATTCCGCCCGTATTGGATGAAATGACAGGAACAGATTTGGCCATTGCTTCTAAAGCTACCAATCCAAAACTCTCCGTCTCTGACGGAAGCAGAAATAAATCAGATATTTCAAGGACGTGAGATGTGTCACGTACCTTACCAATCATGATAACTTGGTCACATAAACCATATTTCCGACAAAGCACATCAATGTTTGCCCGTTCGGGTCCGTCACCTACTAGCAATAGTTTAGATGGAATTTTCTTATTGACCTTCACAAATGTATGAAGAACATCTTCCACCCTTTTTACCTTTCTGAAATTGGAAACGTGGCAAAGAATCGGTTCATGTGGCAGAGCGTAACGTTCACGAATACTTACCGTTTCACTGGAATCTGTTACTTCGTCAACTTGAATAAAGTTGGGTATAACGTGCACTTCATTTTTCGTATTGAAGTGTTCCAAGGTGTCTTTTTTTAAGCTTTCCGAAACCGCTGTTACTGCATCAGATTGATTGAGGCAAAAAGTAATCACTGGCTCAAAAGATGGATCTTTTCCAACTAATGTGATATCCGTTCCATGCAAGGTGGTGATAAACGGAATATGAATCCCTTGAGAAAGCAATATTTGTTTCGCCATGAACGCGGCAGAGGCATGCGGAATAGCGTAATGAACGTGTAAAAGATCAAGTTTCTCATATTTTACAACATCAACTATTTTACTCGCCAACTCCGTTTCATAAGGTTGGTATTCAAACAAAGGATAATCTGTTACAGCTACTTCGTGATAGTAAATGTTCTCGAGAAAACTCCCTAAACGAACTGGCTGTGAATACGTTATGAAATGAATTTCATGTCCTTTTCTTGCCAATGCTTTGCCTAGCTCTGTGGCTACGACACCTGAACCTCCGAATGTCGGATAGAGAACAATTGCAATTTTCATTTCTTTACTTTTTCTTTTGAGGTTATTTACTTCAAATACTTAGAAAATTATAGTTTCGTGCACCACGCACCGCTTGGTATATTTTCGTTTGAATGTCCGTGCGGATATCCATTTTTACAATTTTCCAGTTTTCAGCATTTGTGTTTACTCTATTTGACAAAAATACGTAATTGATTTTATCGGTTGGGTCGGCCCAAGTTAAAGTTCCTGTAAAGCCAGAGTGACCGTAACTATCAGGATTTGCCGAGGAACACGCCGTTGCGGCAGAACCGTTTAAATTTGGCTTGTCAAATCCAGCTCCTCTCCTATTTCTGCCTGGAAATTGAACTGAAGTGTATTCATCTATCACTTCAGGTTTGATTATTTCAACTCCACCATAGCTACCCTTGTTTAAGAACATTTGCATCAATACGGCTAAATCATTGGCTGTGGAGAAAATTCCAGCATGACCGCAAACACCACCTAACATGGCCGAACCCGGATCATGAACGTATCCATGAACCAACTGCTTTCTATATATCTTGTCGTATTCAGTTGGGGCAATGCGCTCTAAATCAAATTTTTGATACGCATTGAAAGTCATGGTCTGCAATCCTAATTTGCTATAAATGTTTTTCTCTACGAAGTCCTCCATGGCAAGATCGGCCTGTTTTTCAATGATTTTCTTCACGAAATAGTATCCTAAATCCGAATATTTGTACGACTTGGAACCCAATGAACACGAAAGAATACGCTCATACATTGTATCTTTGTAGGCTTTGTTCATCCAAATATCCTTTGCAACGGGTACATCAAAATCTCCAGTCATATTCGATGAGTACAAGTATGGTCTCAAGTTGCCATGATCGAGTGTTTTCAAATAAAATGGAAGCCAAGCTGGCAAACCTGCTTGATGCGCCATCATATCCTTTAGACAAATATTCTTCATGGCATTGTCGCCAACCACTTCAGGGATTAAAGTTTCTAATGTACTTTCCAAACTAAATTTACCTGTGCTCTGTAAATTCATTAAAGACGCTGTAGAAGCCGCAATTTTTGAAATTGAGGCGATATCGTAAATAGTTTCACTTGTTACTGGACTTGTTTTAAGATAATCCAAATGACCGAAATTCTTTTGGTAAACCACTTTGCCGTCATGCGCGAACATAACCTGACATCCGGGATATGCATGAGCATCCACTCCATTTTGAGCAATTTGGTCGATTCGGTCTAAGGTTTCTTGGTTTATCCCAAGGTATTCAGGCGCTACGTAACTCAATCGACCTAAGCCTTTCATTTCAAGGCCAAAGTCTTGTTTGAAGTTTGGGGTATAGAAAAAAGGTAACTTACCATTAACGTCAAATGCGCCAAAAACAGATTGAATCGCCATTGACCTATCCAAATCAGTATTTCCCGAAGCCACAATTATTCCTTGTAAATGCAACAGGTTTGCTGTTCGCTTTCGGAACAAAGAATTGGCATCGGTAAGTAACACGTATTTTACCTTGCCTTTGTAATTTGTGGCGATTCTTAATGCTTCATCAATTCTTTCGCCAAATCCATCCAGCAAGCAAATCAAATTTAAATTGGCGTCCATTTCGATAAAATTGCGGTGCGGTCCATAATGACCAATTTCATCTTTAAAAAATGTGGAGTCTTGATTCGCGGCAAAATACAAAATGGTATCTCTAAGGTTTTTAATTGGCAACAGATTGTCTTCGTTTTTCAAATTCGTCAATGCCGCCGATTTTAATTGATATTCAAAAGGCTTCTTATATTGACTAAAACTAGTAGCGTTCCTATTGCCATTGAAAACATCGTATTTTAGTTTCAAAATGCGGATACATCTTTTCTTAAGCTCTTCTTGGTTTTTACTGAAATAAGTATTCAAAAATGGTTGAAGTTCATTTTTGTTTTCTTTCGAAATACAAACCATATCCGAGCCATTCGAAATACTCTTCATGGCCATGGCAATTTGTTCTTCCTTTTTTAGTTTAGAAAAATCTTCGCTTATGATAATACCATCAAAATCTAATTCTGTTCTTAAAAAGGACTGACGAGAAACTTTTATGAATTGTGGCAAGCGAGCCTTATATTCTTCAAGATCATTTGACAATTGTATTATGTCATGACCTTTGCGACTGTAGTATCGATTGCCAGCAATTCCTAGCGCTAAGAATTCAGAAGCTTTGTAACTTGGTATATCTTGTCCTTTGTGAAACGGATTATTTAATCCTATTTTAATGCCGTTTGCCTCTCCCGCTTGCAGAATTTGATTCCAATATTTTTCGGACTTTAAGGGCGATTCCGCAAAACCATAGTTTTCATTTCCCCAATTCTTATTGAGCAATTGAAAGTAGTTGCCTAAAACAATGTTCGCCCCATTTGCCTTCAATTTCTCCAATTCCATTGCTTGAGCATAAAAAGCCATTCGCTCCTTGTCAGTTTGACCAATTACTTGTCGAGGTTGGCTGGTGGAATCAAAGCTTTGAACAGAGGCAAAATGCAATGGCTGGTTTTGAAAATCACTGGCTAAAGCACTTTTTAGAGATGTTTTCGATGGATTGAACAAATAGTTATTTCCTAAAATGGAATCATTTTCAGCTCCGGCTGAATCAGCTTGAGTCGAAAAAACGGTCAGTAATTCCAGACGCTGATCATCCGAAAGCCCGACATAAACGCTATCCACTGCCTTTTGAGCAACTTCTTGAGTGGAAATATAATTTGCATCAATGTCCATTCTCAATTCTTCACCAGAAAGTTGCAGAATTGAAAACAAAAGGTAGGTCCAAATGATGGATTGAAATTTCATTTTTACAAAAATAGTTTTGATTCATGACAAAAGGGTACATGAATCAGTTATTTATTAACAAATACCCGTCCAAAAAATAATTTGTGTGACCAATTGTCAGAGTTTTGTCCAACGGAACAATTCTTGTCATAATCCCACCGTTATCATTGATATTTATAATTTTGTTGACTAGATTTAAATCATGAAGTTCAAATTCCTTGCAAATACGATCAAAAACAAACGCTTCGATTATGCCCCGAGGTACTATGACGAGAGGAAAGAGCGACTAGTTTTGAAGAAAAAAGAGTTCGATAGACTCGAAAATGAAGATTTATCTCATGAGGACAGACAAAAGATTTTACGTCGAAATATGCAAGAATCATGGTCTCGAACTGCAAATGCACAAAATCAAAGATCCACTTCCAACTTTAGAGTTTTACTTTTAATTGTAATTTTACTCGTATTGGGATATTTTGTTTTTAATGGTACGCGCGAGGTCGATATTGTTGTAAAAAAGTTATGGTAGGATGAGTGGAGTTATAAAACTATTGCCAGATCACATAGCGAACCAAATTGCCGCTGGAGAAGTCATACAGCGCCCAAGTTCAGTTGTAAAAGAATTAATGGAAAACGCCATTGATGCTGGAGCGACGAAGGTAGATGTTGTTATAAAAGACGCAGGTCGCACACTCATTCACATCCTCGATAATGGCAAAGGAATGAGCATGTTTGATGCAGAAATGTGTTTTGAACGACATGCAACAAGCAAATTACACCATGCAGACGATTTATTCAATCTTCAAACCAAAGGATTCCGTGGCGAGGCTTTGGCTTCCATAGCTGCAATTACTCATGTTTCTTTGAAAACGTGTTTAGAAAATGAACAAGTTGGTACGCTCATCGAAGTAGAAGGCAATCAGATAAAAAAGAATGAACCTACCGTTTGTCCCCAAGGATCGGCGTTTGAAATAAAGAACTTGTTCTACAATGTGCCCGCTAGAAGAAATTTCTTGAAATCAGAAGGAGTTGAATTCAAGCATATTGTTCAAGAATTTGAGCGATTAGCACTCCCCCATTTTGATGTAGAGTTTTCGTTAATACACAATGGTCAAACGATTCATCACCTGTTGCCTTCAAACCTCCGAAAGCGAATTGTGGCTTTGTATGGTAAAAGTTATAACGACAAATTGGTTCCTGTTTCAGAAAAAACGGAGATCGTAGCCATAGAGGGATTTGTTGGTAAACCAGATTGTGCCAGAAAAACAAGAGGGGAACAATTCCTTTTTGTAAACAATCGTTTTTTCAAGGATCCATATCTGAATAACTCAGTGCAACGCGCTTTTGAGAAATTGATTCAACCAAATACCCACGCGAGTTATTACCTTTTTCTTGAAATTGATCCTGCTCGTATCGATGTAAATGTGCATCCGACGAAAACGGAGATAAAATTTGAAGAGGAAAGGTCAATCTATTCCATATTACTGACTTCAGTGAAAACCGGATTGGGTAAACATCACATTACACCTTCATTGGATTTTGAACGAGAAACAAGTTTCGAATTGCCATATGCACAGCGTGAAGCTCAAATCCGA
>ERZ887849.1839-NODE-1839-length-18568-cov-8.257549_pt1 | contig 18568 bp, 17 predicted proteins | sample MGYA00521267_ERZ887849 | MGnify/ENA primary metagenome ERZ887849 (study PRJEB32303, sample SAMEA104408601) | aquatic metagenome | biome: Brackish water; feature: Pelagic; material: water | place: Baltic Sea | collected 2014-06-06T16:11:00 | depth 2,863 m ... | reverse complement strand
TTTCACAAGTTGATCCACCTTAACTACTGGTCCGAAATCCTGCGACCACCTCTATCGACCAAAACAGAACTGATCGGCAGCGCCAGTGTTACTCGAGCGTTTAGAGCGCGGTAGGACGTTAGATCGGATTGGCTACCTATGCCGGATCGGTTCAAATTACTGCAATCAGTTCTTTCGCGCGCTCACGCAGGGCGAACTTCTGGATCTTACCGGTTGAGGTTCTTGGAATGGTCGTTACCACAAACTTTCCCGGAACTTTGTAGGCGGCGAGCTTATCACGGCACCAGTTGCGCAGCGCGTCTGTATCAATCTCGAGGCCCGGCGTCGTTTCGACAAATGCGCAGGGTGTTTCGCCCCATTTTTCGTGGGGCATCGCGACAACTGCCGCGATTTCGATGCCGGGGTAACCATAAAGCACCTCTTCCACTTCGATGGAGGAAATGTTCTCGCCGCCTGAAATGATGATGTCCTTGGAACGGTCCTTGAGTTGAATATAGCCGTCGGGATGGATCACTCCGAGATCGCCTGAATGGAACCAGCCGGCCTGAAAGGCCTTTTGCGTGGCCACAGGGTTGCGGAAATAGCCTTTCATTACGACGTTGCCGCGAAACATGACCTCGCCCATCGTCTCACCGTCACGCGGGACGGGCTGCATTGTTTCGGGGTCAAGCACATCGAGCCCTTCTAGCGGCAGGTAGCGCACGCCCTGACGCGATTTAAGGCGCGCTTGTTCATCACTGGGCAAGGATGACCAGCCTTCATGCCAGTCGTTCACAACCGCAGGACCGTAGGTTTCGGTGAGCCCATAAAGATGGGTGACGTCAAAGCCAGCCGTTTTCATATCAGCCAGCAGCTTTTCCGGCGGCGGAGCCGCGGCGGTGAAGAATTGCACCGTTTGATCCAGCGCGCGTTGCTGATCCTGTGGCGCAGAAATCATGAGAGACATCACGATAGGCGCGCCGCACAGATGCGTCACCTGTTCATCGGCGAGTGCGTTCCAGATCGGCTCGGCGCGGACCTGGCGCAGGCAAACATGCGTGCCGATGATGGCCGAGAGCGTCCACGGAAAGCACCAGCCGTTGCAGTGGAACATCGGCAGCGTCCACAGATAGACGGCGTGTTTGCGCATTGATGTGGTGAGCGCATTGCCTTGGGCCAAAAGATAGGCCCCACGGTGGTGCGAGACGACGCCCTTGGGATCACCGGTTGTGCCGGACGTGTAGTTGATCGAAATCGCGTCCCATTCGTCCTCGGGCATCAACCAAGTAAACGCGGGATCGCCATCAGCGAGAAAGCTTTCGTAATCGGCCCCATCGAAAGCCATGCGCGCGCCGTCATATTCCGGGTCGTCGACCTGAATGATCAGCGGGTTGACTTTGGCCAAGGCCAGCGCCTCTTGCATGAGCGGCATGAACTCGGAGTCCACGATGACAATCTTGGACATCGCGTGATCGAGTTGGAAAGCGATGATCGCCGCATCGAGCCGCGTGTTGATCGAATGCAGAACCCCGCCGCACATGGGAACCCCATAGTGGCATTCCAGCATGGCGGGCGTATTGGGCAGCATAGCCGAGACAGTGTCGCCCCGCCCGATCCCTCGTTGCGCAAGCACTGAGCCAAGTTGCCTTGAGCGCGCATAGAACTCTGCATAACTGCGGCGCAGCGCGCCATGAACGATCGCGGTATGATCGGGAAAAACAGTGGCCGCGCGTTCCAGAAACGTGAGTGGCGTCAGAGGCTGGTAATTTGCCGGGTTGCGATCCAGATCGGTGTTGTAGGGGTTTGCAGGTGTCACCTCAGGCATCCTGCCACTGGGGGGCGCGCTTTTCGATGAATGCGCCGATCCCTTCCTGCGCATCATGTGCCAGCATATTCTCTACCATGACCGCAGAGGCGTAGTCATAGGCCTGTGCCAGCGGCATGTCGCGTTGCGCGTAAAAGGCGCGTTTGCCAGTCGCCAGCGTCATGCTGGATTTCGAGGCAATCTTGCCGGCCATTTCCATTGTGGCGTCTCGTAACCCTTCTGCGGTGGCAACACGGTTGATCAACCCAATCTCTTCGGCGCGGTCGGCGGGGGTCATATCGCCTGTCAAAAGCATTTCCATCGCGTGTTTGTTCGTGACGTTGCGCGAAAGGGCAACCATGGGTGTCGAACAAAAAAGGCCAATATGAACCCCTGGTGTGCTGAACTGCGCAGTGTCGGCCGCGATGGCCAGATCACAGCTTGCCACCAGTTGGCACCCCGCTGCCGTGGCGATACCTGTGACTTCAGCGATCACGGGCTTAGGACAGTTGACGATGCCTTGCATCACGCCCGAACACATGGACATGACAGATGCGAAATACGCCTCGCCACCGTCGGATGCGGCGCGTCCCGCTGTCATCTCTTTCAGATCGTGCCCCGCGCAAAACGCTGGACCGTTTGCGGCCAGAATGATCACGCGGACTGACGGATCATCGCCTGCCTCTTCAAAGGCCGTACCTAGTGTGGCCAGCATCGCTTCTGAGAGTGCGTTGCGCCGTTTCACATCATTGAGCGTCAGACGCAGTATGCCGTCGTCGCTCAGGTCTTTCAGCAGAATATCGTTGGACAGCATGGAGCACCTCCTGATCAGGCTTAACGGATGTTGATCTCAACACTGTCCGCAAGGGTGTTGGCGATAAAGCAATAGCGGTGTGCGCGATCCTGCATCTCGACCATTTGCGCATCTGTGACGGCAAAGCCCGTGTCGAAACGCACTACAGGATGCAGATCAATCCGCGTGACCGACATCTGTCCTTTGGGGTTTTTGCCAAGATGCGCCTCGGCATAGTCGTGATAGCTTGCCACTGGCCAACCCGCCTTGGCCGCAAGTGCCAGAAAGGTCATCATGTGGCAGCTGGACAGCGCTGAGGCGAGCGCCTGCTCGGGGTTCGTATTTGCCGGATCGCCGCCCCAATCGGGAGCGGAATCCACCGCAATGTCATACAACCTGTTCATCTGCACTGTATGTGCGTTTGAATAGGTGCCTGTTGCAAATACGGGTTCGGCGCGCTGCCAATGCAGCTCGATGGAAAGATCGGACATAGTGCAAGTCTCTTATTTAGAAGGGGATTCCCGCGACGCATGCACCCATCGGGGACACGCGTCGCGCTTGATGCAAGGAGCCTTAGGCTGCCGCAATCTGCTTTCTGGGGTCGTAGAATGGGCGCTCGACCAAAGTTGCCTTTGTCGGGCCAGACTTTGTCACGACCTCTACCTCGGCCCCAAGCACCGCCGCATCCGCGGCAACCATCGCCAGCGCAATGTTCGCCTCAAGGCGCGGTGAATAAACCGCAGAGGTTACTTTGCCGATCTCTTCGCCACCTTGGTTGATCGTCCAGAAGGTCGTGTTCGGACCGGTCAGCGGATCACAGTCAATCACCAGACCCACTTGCTTGCGCTTTGGCCCTTCTTCCTTAATGCGGCGCAGCGCGGCCTTGCCAATAAAGTCCGCCTCCATGTCCAAATTCACCAAGCGGTCGAAGCCAAGTTCATAGGGATTTGTATGGATATCCGCGTCAGCATGATAAGAGAGCATGCCGCCTTCGATCCGCCGGATTGAAGAGGTGTGACCGGGTTTGAGACCGTGTTCCATGCCTGCTGCCGTGATCCGCTCCCAAAGCAGATCACCTTTTGAGCCATCGCGCAGATAAAGCTCATAGCCCAATTCGCTGGACCAGCCTGTGCGCGACACGATGAGTGGAATGCCATCCAGATCGACTTCACGAAGCCAGTAGTATTTCAGGTCCATGATGCTTTCGCCGAAAAGTTCCTGCATGATCAAGCCGGACTTTGGACCCTGAAGCTGGAGCGGCGACACGTCAGGCTCACCAATCTGCACGTCCATACCCGAATGCACTGCCACGCCCTGCGCCCAGAGCAGAATGTCGCTGTCGGCCAGTGAAATCCAGAAATGGTTTTCGGCCAAGCGCAGCAGGATCGGATCATTCAAAATGCCGCCATCGGCATTCGTGATCAGGATGTATTTGCATTGCCCAACGGCCATAGTCGACAGATCGCGCGGCGTCCGCATTTGCACGAATTGGGCCGCATCCGGCCCGGTGATCTCAACCTGACGCTAAACGGCCACGTCACACAGGATTGCGTCGTTTACGAGGTTCCAGAAATTCTGCTGGGGGTCACCAAAGTCACGCGGGATATACATATGATTATAAACAGAAAAGCCCGTCGCACCCCATCGAACTGTTGCTTCGAAATAGGGGGATTTGCGGATTTGTGTGCCGAAGCCAAAGTCGTCTGCTTGTGTCATATTTTCGCCCTCATAGCAGGTGGCCTGACAGGCCATTGGAGTGTTGAAACCTGAGTGCGATTTAGTCTGATATTGTTCAAACTCTCGGCCTAATAATGTGCGCAGATTAGGCCAATCAGACCGATTGTAGGGGCAGTATAAGTCTGTTCAGTCTTTGTGGGCTAACACCCCCGCTCTTTGCAAAGAGTTTGACCAGGTTAGGCTCGCTGGATTTGACCCGACGGGTCGCGATATAGGTTATTTAACGTTCAATCGAAAGCTCAGCCGAAAGCATCTCATCCATAAGCACCTGAAAGGCGGAGTGGCTTGGCGTGACCGTTTTCATCAGATAGTCCATGCCGTCACCGGTCGCTATGCAATCTGTCACCTCGTCGAGCTTTCGGATATCATCCTCGAACCGGTCAAATGCCGCTTTTCAATGCGAGCTCAGAGAGACCGTCACCACAACTCGTGTAAAATCAACAATCCGTTCCAAAGCCAGTTCGGCGTGAAATCCACGAATAAACCCCGCCGTTTTTCTGAGGAGCGCCTTGAGATTCGGGACTACCATTTCGATGGGATTGAGATCGGGGCTGTAGGACGGCAGGAAAAGGAGCCATGCGCCGACCTTGCGCAATACGCAGGCTGCTCCGGGGCTCTTGTGGCTGGACAGGTTGTCCACTGCCTGGCAGGCGCATGCGCAGCATGCTCCCGAGAGGGGTGAAAGCCCGCCTTTCGAGATGGTTGGCCATGAAGGGTTAGCATTTGCTGATCCAGATAGGGCGCAGATCAGCGACGTCCTTGCGCTTCTGTTCAAGCGCCTGAAGGTCCTTTTTTGTGTGACAGTCCCAGCCGGTGAAGCAACCGCCCGACCGAGGAGCGATGCACCGTCAGCCCGTGTTCCGATCCCAAATCCGTCGTCAATTCGTCAATAGTCAGATTGGGCTGCGCGTCGAACCGGTTCTTCGCCCAGTCCCTTACACCGGTCAGCTTGCCGCGACCCGGGTTGCCTTGCGGCTTTGGTGCACGTGCCCCGGTATCGCTCTTGAGCCGCACCATATCGTTGACACATTTGATCGAAACGCAAAGCCGCCGGGCCGTTTCGGTATGCGTGTTTCCTGGCTCAACCAACGCAACAGCGCGTTGCCGTCGTTCTAAAGGATGCGGTTTCCCATCTCAGCCTGAACAGCGGAGAATCACAGAACTTGCACGGTGGGAATCCCGAAACCGATCAAGACCGATACACTTTAAGCGCCATGCAAAATGAGGAGAGAGCGATGAAAGCTTAGGTTGCTGTCCACGAAACCAACAGCAGCTCAATGTGGGAATGCATGTTGTAGTCGCGCCGTTGCGTGATGAAATTTAATCCGGTGCATTTGCGAAATGCCAAGCGCGAGGTGCTGTGTCTGATATGATTGGTTACGTTCGGAGTGGTGGATTTGAAAGGCGAGGGGATATGTATAAACTCTTTTACGCATCTGAGAGCGCGTCCATGGGCGTTCGGGTTTTGCTTGAGGAAATCGGCGCAGATTACGAGCTTTTGGAGACTTCGGTCGAGGCGGGTGCGCCGCGTCCGGCGGCGCAATTGGCGATCAATCCCAACGGATGGGTTCCGGTTTTGATGTGGGAGGATCGGGCGATGTATGAATGCGTGGCGATCACCATATTTTTGGGGGATTGCCACCCGGAGGCGGGGCTCGCGCCGGCTGTGGATGCGGTGGAGCGTGGGGTTTATCTTCAGACGCTGGTGTATTTCTCCAGCTCCGTTCAAAACGCTTTCCAGCTTAGTTATTACCCCGACCGTTTTGCCGACGACCCCGAGGGTGAGCCGGGGGCACAGAGGCGCGGTGCGCGGCGGCTTCGGGAGACTTTAGGCGTGATCGACGCACAGATCGGTGCGAACAGATGGGTGCTTGGCGACAAGTTCACCGCAGTGGATATCTACCTCTTCATGCTCACTACATGGCTGCAAACTGACCGGGGTCATCCGCCGCTCCATACGCTGCCGAATGTGGCGCGCATTTCCGCTGCTGTCCAGGCCCGCCCCAGCGTGCAGCTGGTCTATGCCAATTGGATTGCGGGCCTTGACGGGTAGGGGACGGCTTAGGCGATTTGCAAGCAGGCTTCTTTGAGCGCGCGCGCGACGGCGTCCATATAGGCCTCGTCATAGCCCGCGTCATTTTCCAAAACGCTGAGAAAGGCGCAGGCAGTTTCAGTATGGGTGTCCACCATCAGAAATTGCCCGCCGTAGCCCGCATGCCCCACAAAGCGCCCGTCGGTCATCATGTGGTTGGAGTATCGAAGCCAGTCCTTTGGCGCGGCGAGCGACGGGGCCGGGCGTGCGAGGCTGTGCGTCAGAAAGTCTGCATTGGCGAAGGGTGCGCCTGAGATGTCGCGCCCCTGCCGCGCAAACAGGAGTCCGAAACGGGCGAGGTCGCGTGCGCTGAGGCAGCCGCCGCCGGAGAAGGCGGGATGGCCCTCGGGGCTGAGGCTGATGTGGAACGCGCCTTCGTATCCTGCGGCATCGGCGATCTGTTCGATCTGGGCCAGCAGAGGAATGGGCGACAGGGCCGCGGCGATCAGGGTAAGCACGTCCGTATTGGCCGATTTATAGTCAGCCTCGGGCGGTGTGCCAGGGATAAATCCCGTGATCCCGGCGGCGAAGTCCGCCAGCGTCGTCTCCGGCTCTGCGCCGTGGGGGAGGCGCCAGCCGAGGGCGATTTCCTCGGTGTAGCAATCGGATGCGGGATCCGCGTAATCCTCGGAGAAATCATTGAGGACGGCCATGTCCAGCAGCGCTTGCACCGTCGCCTCGCCATAGCCTGATCCGATCCCGGGCAGGTAGTCGGCGACTTTTGCCTCCAGTGAGATGACACCCTGGTCGAGCAGCCGCCCGATGATCAAATGGATGTGCATTTTCGAGATGGATTGCACCGAATGGGGGCGGTTTGGGGCAAAATCCTCGGCAGCCGTCTCAAAGATGATCCGATCGCCGCGCAGGCAGCAGACGGCAGACATGGCGGCATGATCCAGCAGCGCCCGCAACGCAGGCGCTTGGGCGGGCAGGTCTTGCGGCGCAGGTGTCAGGGCCAGCACGTTGCGGGCGCGGCTCATGAAGGTGCGGCGAAAGAGCAGGTGGGCGTTATGGAAGCCGTGGCGGCGATGTGCGGGTTGATTCCAGCGCTGCTTGTTATCCGCACCGACCGCCAGATCGGGGTTGGGGATTATGCGTGGGCGGCTCATGTCGGTGCCACGCGGTGCAAGAGGGCGTCCACGGCGATGATGCCATCTGGCGTGACGAACAGGGGATTGATTTCGATTTCCAGCAGGGTGCTGTCCTCCTTCAGATAGGCCTCGCTCAGGGCATGGAGTGCTGCGGCGATGGTGGCGATATCGGCCTTGGGGCGTCCGCGAAACCCGTCCAGAAGGCGCGCGGTGCGCAGCGATTGAAGCGCGCGGGTGATCTCTGGCGCGGTGGTGGGCAACAGGAGCGTGGCCGCATCGCCGAGCAGCTCGACCATAACGCCGCCACTGCCGATCATCAGAGAGGGCCCGAATTGGGGGTCCTGACGCAGCGTCACGATAAGCTCGGCCAATGGTGGTGGGCTCATCGCCTCGACAAGAAACCGGTCGGTGACGGCGTGCGGGTTATGGTCGCTCACATCGGCGATCATGCGCCGGAGGGCGGCGTCCAGCGCCTTTGCATCGCCGAGGTTCAGCGCGACGGCACCGGCTTCGGTCTTGTGGGGCAGGGCAGGGCTCATCATTTTGAGCGCAACAGGGTGGCCTATGTCGCAGGCCGCAGCGGCGACCTCGGCGGCCGACACGCACCGTCCGTCGGGCACGGTGCAGCCATGGGCGGCGAGCCATGCTTTCCCCGCCTCCTCGGTCAGCATCACGGGGGTGGTGGAGGGTGACGCTGGGTGCAGTGGCGCTGGCGGTGCTGCGGCGCAGTGGCGGCGGGTCTCGGCCCAGAGCGCTGCGCTGCGCATGGCGTTCAATGTCTCGTGCAGCCCCTGCATCGGGGCCACGCCTTCGCCAATCAGAAACATGCGCGTCTCCGGGTCGAGGTTTTCGGGTAGGGTGGCGCAGATCGCGGCGGGGATGCCGCTTTGGCTGGCGGCGCGGGCGAAGGCGGCGGCGTCGCGTTGGTAGTAGATTTTCGAGGCGTCGATCTCGGCTGCCGGATAGTCCTGCACCAGCACTGCCGCATCGGCGTTCATGGCGGTCATTGCGGCGGCGAAGACGGGGAATGTCCGCTCGGGATCGCCCCAGATTGGAGTGGTATAGTCGAGCGGGTTGGAGACGGTGGCGATGTCGGGCAGCAGGTCGCTCAGAGCCTTATGCGCGGCGGGAGCGACCTCGGGCAGAGGCATGCCGATCCGTTCGGCGTGATCGGCGAGCATCGTGGCCCCGCCGCCCGAGCAGGTGAAGCCCGCCACATTCGGCCCCTCCGGCGCACCCACGACACAGAGGTATTTGAGCGTTTCAAGAAACTCCGCGGGGCTGTCCACGCTGATTACGCCGGTGCGCGCGAAGAGCGCCTCATAGAGCTCATTCGCGCCCGAAAGAGATCCGGTATGGCTGACCGTCAGGGCCGCGCCGAGCTTGGATTTCCCGGTTTTGAGCGCCACCACGGGCACGCCGCGCTCCAGCGCAGCCAGGGCGGCGCGGGCGAAGCGTGGGATATCTTGCAGCCCCTCGATATGCAGGCCGATGGCGCGCACGGCGGGGTCTTCTGCGAAGGTCTCGACAAAATCTTCTAACCCCAGCACCGCCTGATTGCCCGCCGAGACCATATAGGCCAGCGGCAAAGACCGCTGGCTCATCGTGATGTCGGAGGAAAACATACCCGATTGCGTGATGATGGCCGCGCCATAACCGGGCGACCATCCGCCATGCTCGAACGACCAGAGCGCCGTACTGTCGATATAGTTTATGAAGCCGTAACAATTGGGGCCGATGAGGGCCATGTTGCCTGCGGCCTCGATCAGAGCCTCTTCTGCGGCGCCATCGCCGGTTTCCTTGAAGCCTGCCGAAAAACAGACAGCCCCGCCGACGCCCATCGCCGCCAGCTCTCGCAGCGCGTCCGTGACACCGGAGGCGGGAATGGCGAGATAGACCGCATCGGGCGGCGTGGGTAGGTCCGCGATCGAGACCACGCAGGTGACACCGCCCAGATCGGGCCGCTTGGGGTTCACCGCCCACATCTGACCCTTAAAGCCGCGCCGCCGCGCCTCGTTCACTGCGATCGTTGCATCACGCCCGCCGATGAAGGCGATATGCCTCGGCTTGAGCAGGCGGTGCAGATTTGCGCGGCGCTCGGGTGTCATCCTCCCAAGGGCCGCAGAATGGAGCGGGTGATGATGTGGCGCTGAATCTCGGAGGTGCCATCCCAGATCCGTTCAAGGCGGCTGTCGCGCCAGAAACGCTCGATCGGCATTTCCTCCATCAGGCCCATGCCGCCGAAAATCTGCACCGTGTCGTCGGCGATCTTGTTGAGCATCTCGGAGCAGAAGACCTTGACCATGGCTGCATCCGCATCGCTCATCGCGCCTTTTTCAGCGCGGCGCACCGCGTCTTGCACCAGAAGATTGGCCGCGCGCAGATTGATCGCGCCATCGGCAAGGCGAAAGCCCGTGGCCTGAAAGCTGCCGATGGGTTTGCCGAATTGCTTGCGCGTGGCGGCCCAGTCGGCGGCCATGTCCAGAATGCGCTCGGCCTTGCCACAGCAGGTCGCCCCGACCCAGATCCGCCCCATCCCCAGCCATTGGCCCGACAGCTCAAGACCGCGCCCTTCCTCGCCCAGGATTTGCCCCGGCCCGAGGCGGACATTGTCAAAGCTGAGCTGGTAGTTCTTGTAGCCCTTGTAGCTCACGCATTTGTTGCCTTCGCGGCACTCAAAGCCCGGCAGGCCCACATCGACCAGAAAGGCGGTGACGCGTTTGCGCGGACCGCGCGGGGTCTCGTCCTCGCCGGTGGCGGCAAAGACGATGGCGAAATCTGGCATGCAGGGACCGGAGATGAAATGCTTGGAGCCGTTCAGGATCCAGTCCGCCCCATCACGGCGCGCGTTGGTTTTCATGCCCATCACATCCGAGCCCGCCCCCGGCTCGGTCAGGGCGAAAAGTTCGCGTTTCTCGCCGCGCACGGCGGGCAGAAGATAGCGTTCGCGCTGCTCTGCGTCGCAGGCCATGAGAAGTTCCGTGGGCCGTGCGGCCCAGCTTTGCAGCGCGTGGCTGGTGCGGCCATATTCACGCTCGACCCGCGCCATTTGCCCGATGCTCAGCCCGCCGCCACCGACCTCTTCGGGCAGGTTGCAGGCATAAAGGCCCAGTTCATGGGCCTTGGCCGCGATATGTTGGCCCAGAGCGTCCGGCACGTGGCCGAGGCGGTCCACCTCATCCTCATGGGGGAACATCTCGGTTTCGACAAAGCGACGGACGGTGCTGACCAGAAGGTCGGTTTCGTGGCTGGTTTCCATGTTCATGTTCTGGCCTTTCAGGATGTAGCGCGCTTTTCGTTGCGCCGCGAGATAATGGCGGAGACGACAAAGGCAACAAGGGTGAGGGCGATCAGGACCACGGCGGCGGCGGCCACGGTCGGATCTGTGTTTTCGCGGATGCCGTTCCACATGCGGCGCGGCAGGGTGAAGATGGTGAACTTGGAGATGAAGAGCGTGACGACGATCTCGTCCCAGCTGAGGATGAAGGCGAAAAGCGCGCCCGCAAACACCCCCGGTTTGATCGAGGGAAGGATGACACGGCGCAGCGTGGTCCAGTTGGATGCGCCGAGGTTTTTCGACGCCTGCTCCAGCTTGGGATCGAAGGTGGCCAGCGAGGCGCTGACGGTGATCAGCACCATGGGCGCCGCGAGGATCGTGTGGGCGAGGATCAGGCCCGCATAGCTATCGAGCAGGCCAAGCGGGATCCACAGCCGGTAAAAGGCCATGGCCGAGATGATTTGCGGAATGATCAGCGGCAGCAGCAAAAACGCGCGCACGAGTTCGCTGTATTTCGACGACACGCGCCACAGGCCGATGGCGCAAAGTGTGCCGAGCACCGTGGCCAGCGCCGCGGTCGAGACGGCGATGACGCCACTCTGGAAAAAGCTGGAGAGCCATTCGGGGCTTGTGAAGAGCTTCTGGAAGTGGCGCAGGGACAGTTCGCCCTCCGGCATGGACAAGAACCGTTTGGGCGTGAGCGAGACGGGAATGGCGATGAGTGCAGGCGTGACGAGAAAGAGCAGCAAGACCCAGGCGCCCACACGGTTGAACAGCGAAAAGAGACCGGGCTTCATCGCGCGGCGCCTCCGAAAACAGTGCTGAGCTTCATGAAACGCGACATGATCCAGAGCATGGCCAGCACGCCGAAGAGCATGAGAGCCGCCAGCATCGCCGCCGTGCCCCATTGCAGCGTCACCAGAAGCTGCACCGAGATGTATTCGGCCACCATCAGCACCTTTCCACCACCCAGAACCGCAGGGGTAACGTAGAAGCCGAGGCTGAAGATGAAGACCAGAAGCGTGGAGGCGACAATGCCCGGCAGGGTTAGCGGCAGGTAGATGCGCCAGAAGGTCTGGCGGCCCGTTGCGCCGAGGTTGCGCGAGGCGTCCAGTACGCGTTTATCCATCGCCTGCATCGAGACCAGCAGGGGCAGGACCGCATAGGGAATCATGTAGTGCACCATGCCGATCAGCACGCCAAGCTCGTTGCGCATGAAGGCAATGGGCTCGGCGATGAGGCCTATATCCTCCAGCGTGACATTGACCAGCCCGCGCCGGCCCAGAAGCATCAGCCACGCGAAGGTGCGCACGAGGATGGAAATCCAGAAGGAGACCAGAAGCAGCGTCAGCATGTAGTTTTTCTGCCGCTCGTGGCAGTGGATCATCGCATAGGCGATGGAATATCCCATCACCACGCTGAAGACCGTGGTGATAAGGCAAATGCGCAGGGTGGTCCACAAGATGCGCACCAGCGCGTCACTCTCGCCCAGCTTGGCGTAGTTGCCTAGGCCCGGCGTGGGGTCGGTGATGCTGAGCCACAAGATGTTGAGGATGGGACCCAGATAGAGCAGCGCAACCATTGCCAGAAGCGGCGCGATGATCAGCCAGCCGGGGTGTATATGCTTGCGCAGCGCCTGCATGTGGGGTCCGTTTCGTTACAGGGGTGGTGGGGGCCGCGCGGAAAAGCACCGCGCGGCCCTTTGGGTTAGCTGATCGCGTCGAGGAAGGCGTTCACGGCGTCGCCGCCATTCTCGCCCCACCATGTCGGATCATTGTAGACGATCTTGTCGATGTTCATCGCCGAGGTGATGGCATAGGGCTGTTGATCCTCGGGGATATCGGCAAAGGCCGCCGGGTTCGATGGCGTCATCCCGAGGCAGTCCAGCAGAGCCAGCTGCGCGGGCACCTCTTGGGCTGTGGCGATGAACTTCATGACTGCCTCGCGGCCTGCCGGGTTGCCCTTGGGCACAATATAGGCGCCGGGCATGGCCAGGGCCTGATTGTTGACCAGTTTGAACCGCCCATCGGTGTCGGTCTCGATGTTGCGGCCACGGTTTTGCCAGACCATGCCCATCGTGACCTCGCCATTCACGCACATCGCATGCGCCTCCGACCCCGAGCCCCAGTAGAGGCTGTTGTCCTTGATGGATTTGATCTTGGTCAGCGCGCGGTCCATATCGAGCGGGTAGAGCGCATCGCCCGCCACGCCATCCGCCATCAGCGCCGCCTCAAGCGAGCCGTTGGCCCATTTGTAGAGTGAGCGCATACCGGGGAACCGCTCAGTGTCGAAGAAATCGGCCCAGTTCTCGGGGGGATTATCGCCGAAAGCCTCGGTGTCGTAGACGAAGGCATAGCCATAGAGGATGATCGACACACCATGCTCCAGCGCGTAGCCGGGCAGGGTCTTGTCCTTGGACACGATGGAATAATCAATCGGCTCAAGATGGCCCGTGGGCCCGAGCGAGACGGCGTTGAAGAGATCACCGTCGGCCACATCGGCAGTGACATTGCCGCTGTCGACCATCTCCTTGATCTTACCCTCCAAAGGCCCGGAGGTGTCGAACCGCAGACCCATGCCGGTATTGGCGGTGAACGCCTCGCCAATGGCCGAGCTGTGGCATTCTTCCGATTGCCCGCCCCAGTTCCACATGACCACGTGATCGGCTGCGGCCTTGGCGTCGCCGGCCATGACCGCGCTCATCGCCACACCAGATGCGCCGCAGAGCGCGAGAAACGTGCGCCGGTCCATGCGGCCTGCCTTATAGGCATGCGCACTTTCGGTGAGCATCTCTTTCATGAATTGCTTATCTTGCATTTTATCCTCCTATTGGGACCGGACATTGGTCCGGCCTTGTGTTGCCTTGGCACCTTTGCGGTGCTCTTTGCGGGTTTGGTCAGTTCGTTGCGCGGCTCAATCGCCTCCGCCATCTTGCAGCGGAACCGCTGCGTCCTCGCTCCAGAGCAGATCGACATCTGCCCCTTCGCTCAGGGTTTCGGTATTGCGCCAAACGTCGATATCCACCTCGATTTCGCCTGCCTCGGTGGCGACGATGATCCGCTGCATGGAGCCGAAATAAGTGATCGAGCGGATCACGCCATGGCTGCGGGCGTCCGGGTGGCCTCGTCCGGTGCGCAGGTCGATCTTTTCGGGGCGCAGGGCGTGGATTTGGCCTTTTTGCTCAATGAAATTTGACTTGCCAAGGAAGCTTGCGGCGAATTGCGTGGCCGGGCGCTCGTAAAGCTCGGTCGGGGTGCCGACCTGTTCGATGGCACCGTCGCGCATGATCACGATACGGTCCGACATCGACAGGGCTTCCTCCTGATCATGGGTGACATAGATGAAGGTTGTGCCGACGCGGCGGTGAATATCCTTGAGCTGCTCTTGCACCTCGACGCGCAGTTTCTTGTCCAGCGCGCCAAGTGGCTCATCCAGCAGCAACACAGGCGGCGCGAAACACAAAGCGCGCGCAAGCGCCACGCGTTGCTGTTGCCCGCCCGAGAGTTGCCCGGGTTTGCGCGCGGCAAATTCCGTGAGCTGCACCAGATCGAGCATTTCATCGACACGGGCGCGGATCTCGGCGTCGGGGCGTTTGCGGACGCTGAGAGCGTAGCCGATATTGTCGCGCACGGACATGTGCGGGAACAGCGCGTAGCCCTGAAACACCATGCCGAAATTTCGCTGCTCGGCGGGCACATCCGCGATGGACGCACCATCTAGGGCGATATCCCCCTTGGAGATGTCCAGAAATCCCGCGATCATCATCAAGAGCGTGGTCTTGCCCGATCCCGAGGGGCCCAGAAGGGTCAGGAACTCGCCCTTCTGGATGTCCAGATCGACAGCGTTCACAGCGCGAAACGTGCCAAACATCTTGGTCACGCCGCTGATCTGCAAGCTGCCTGTCCGGGTGGCGTTATCCATCCGCCCCTCGCAGGCCCAGTTTATTGCGCATCTGCTGCGGGCTCATCACACGCGCGCCCATCCGTTCGATGATCTCGCGGGCGCGGGTCACGAGCTGTGCGTTGGTCGCAAGCACGCCGCGATCCAGATAGATGTTGTCCTCAAGCCCCACGCGCACATTGCCGCCAAGTGCGACCGAGGCGGCCGCCATGGGCATCTGCCCGCGTCCGATCCCGAAGCTGGCCCAGCTTGCACCCGGCGGCAGTTGCGCCTTCATGGCGGCCATCGTCTCCACGTCCTGATCCGCGCCCCAAGGAATACCGAGGCACAGCTGAAACATCGGTGGCGCGTCGATCAGACCTTCGGCCACCATCGCTTTTGCAAAGCGGATGTGGCCAAGATCAAAGACCTCCATCTCCGGCTTCACGCCCCACTCCTGCACCAATGCGGCCATTTTGCGCAGGGTTGGAGGGGTGGAGATATAGATCATGTCGGTGTCGGAAAAATTAAGCGTGCCGCAATCGAGCGAGCAGATTTCTGGCAGGCAGTTGCGCACATGGGCCAGGCGCTCTTCGGGGCCGATCATGTCGGTGCCGGGGCCGGGCATGGCGGGGTTGGAGGGGTCCGAAATCCAGTCGCCCCCCATCCCGGCGGTGATGTTGATAACCACATCGGTGTCGCTGTCGCGGATACGGTCGACGATTTCCTTGAAGAGCGATGGTTCGCGTGACCCTTGTCCGGTTTCCGGATCGCGGGCGTGGATATGCACTGCGGAGGCCCCGGCGCGCGCGGCCTCGATTGAGGCGTCGGCAATTTGCGCCGGGGTCACCGGCACATGCGGGCTTTTGGAGGTGGTATCGCCCGCGCCGGTCACAGCGCAGGTCAGAGCGACGTCGTAGTTCATGCACAACTCTCCCAATGTCATGGAAAGTGTGAGGGGGGCGAGGGGAAAAATCTTGTCGATTATCCGCCATAAATCGCGTTAGGATGTCGAAAATGCGCACCTGACCCGGAGCCTGAACGGCAATGAAAATTGATATTGCGTCAAAAATGCCGCGCGCGCGGATCCATGCCACCTTTGTCATCGTGCCGCGTTTCAACCTGACCACGCTGATCACCATGATTGAGACGATGCGAATCGCCAACTATCTTGCGCCGGAACCGATCCTGTCGTGGGATGTGGTGTCATTTGACGGCCCGCACCTGACCGCGAGCAACGCGATGAAAGTCACGGTGGACGAGGCTGATGACAGTCTGCACCCGTCGGATCTTGTCTTTGTGCTTGGCAGTTGGGGGACCGAGCATTATCGCAATCGCGCGCTGATCTCATGGCTGCGCAAACGGGCCCGGGCGGGGCAGCGGATTTGCGGCGTGGAGCTTGGCAGCTATATCGTGGCGCGCGCGGGTCTGCTGGATGACAAGGCGGCGACGTTGCATTGGTCATGGCTCAGCGGGTTCAGGGAAACCTTTGACCGGGTCGATGTGCGCGAATGTCTTTTTACGCTTGATAACAAGGTGATGACCTGCGCGGGGGGGCTTGCGGGGGTGGATCTGATGCTGCGTCTGATCGAGGAAATCAGCGGTGGAGGGTTTTCCGGTGAAATCGCCGATCAGATGTTGTATCACCCCATCCGCAGCGCTGGATCGCCCCAGCGCAGCACGATGGGGCGCAGTACCGAGACGATGCTTCCACTGGTGCGCGAGGCGATGACTTTAATCGAGCAGAACATCGAGGAGCCGCTGAAAGTGCCGGAGATTGCGGAGCGTCTGGATGTCTCGCAACGCCAGCTTGAGCGGCAGTTCAAAAAGCATGTGGGTTGCACTTTGGTTCAGTTCGGCCTGCTCAGACGGCTTCAGAATGCGCGACTCCTGCTGATCTCCACCAAGCTGAGCGTCCGGCAGATTGCGACTGCATCAGGCTTCAACACGCTATCGCATTTTGCCTATTCCTTTGGCAAACTCTTCGGCCGCCGTCCGTCGGAATATCGCGAGGCCTGGCCCGAGAACGAGCCCGCGCCAAGCTGGCCGGGCTCGCTCACCGATTTTTTGGAAACGTTGAACGCACGGGCGAAGAAGGATCAGCCGGACCGCGCCTGACGCAGCGCGCGAAGCACGGCGACAATCTCGCGGTCGCGCTGGGCGGCCATATCCTCGAAATGCTGATCGCCAGCGATGGCGTTACAGCCGTCGACCATGCGGTCGCGCAGCTCCTGCGTCAGCTCGGGCGCGTCGAGCCGGGTCCAGGGCAGTTTCAGCGTGGGGCCGAATTGATCGAGATTGGTTGCCATGCCACCCGCGCCGCAGGCCACATGAAAAGCCATGCACTGCCCTTGGGCCACCATGCGCGGGGCGGGACCGTTCATCAATGCAATGTCGATATCTTCGGGCGTCGCCTCGCCATTGGCGACTATATGCAGCGCCTCGCGCCAGAGCGCCTCTTGCAGGCGGGTGGCGACAAAACCGGGGATTTCCTTTTTCATCAAAAGCGGAGCCTTGCCCGCGATCTTGTAGAACGCACCTGCCCATTGCACGGCCTCGGGTGCCGTGCGTTTGCCGCCGACAATCTCGACCAGTGGCAACAGATAGGGCGGGTTGAACGGGTGGCCGATCACGCAGCGCTCGGGCGTTGGGCAATCGGCCTGAATCTCGGTCATGGTGAGGCCGGAGGTGGAGGACCCGATGACAACCGAAGGGGACAGGATAGCGCCCATGCGGGCATAGAGCGCCTGTTTGATATCCAGCCGCTCGGGCGCGCTTTCCTGAACGAATTCAGCGCCTTCAAGGGCATCATCCAGATCACATGTGATGCGAAGACGGTCCAGTGATGCGCCGGGGGCGAGGCCCAGATCGGTCAGGCTGCGCCATGCGGTGTTGAGGATCCCCATGAACGCGGGCGTCTCGGCGGCACTGTGCAGATAGGCCGTCACATCATAGCCACGGGCCAGAAAATGCGCAGCCCAGCCGCCGCCGATAGGGCCTGCGCCGAGGCTGGTGACGCGGGTGATCGCGTTTGGATTAGGATACATCATTCGCCCCTGAAGTTTGGCTCGCGTTTTTCAACGAAGGCGGCCACGCCCTCTTTCGCGTCCTCGGATTTGAGCATTTTGCGGTAGGTCGGCATCGGATCGCTGCGCATCTTGTGAAAGGCATCCTCAAGGGGCACGCATTCGATCTCGCGCTGAACCTCCTTGACCGATTGCATGGCCAGCGGTGCGGACCACGCGATGGAGGCGGCCCATTCGCGCGCGGCGTCCATCAGATCCGCCTTTGGCACCACCTTGTTCACAAGGCCGTAATGCGCGGCCTCTGTGGCGCCCATGCGGCGGCCCAGAAGGAACATCTCCATCGCGATATTATGCGGGATGCGGCGGGGCAGGCGCTGGAGCGCGCCCGCGTCCGGCACGATCCCGAGGGGCATTTCCGGCAGGCCGAATTCTACATGATCGGCGGCGATGATCAGATCGCAGCCCATGGCCATCTCGAAGCCCCCGCCAATGGCGAGACCGTTGATCGCGGCGATGACTGGTTTGTTCAGCGCCCAGTTTTCGGTGAGCCCGGTGAAGCCACCAAAACCGTAGTCATCGCTCTCCCACCACTTATCGAGCTGCATTTCGCCAGCGTTCAGCGCCTTGAGATCCCAGCCCGCCGAGAAGATCTTGTCGCCACCGCCGGTCAGGATCGCGCAGCGCAGATCCTTGTCCTCGTGCAACATCTGAAACGCGGCGGCCAGTGCTTGTGAGGTGGCCACGTCGATCGCATTCACCTTGCCGCGCGCCAGCGTCACCTCCAGTACATGGCCTGCGCGGTGGACCGAAACACCCTCTGATATACCTTCGGACATGGCAGTTCTCCTTACCTGAATTCCGGAATGACTTCGTTGCAGAACATCCGCAGC
>ERZ887849.1835-NODE-1835-length-18585-cov-10.017539_pt1 | contig 18585 bp, 16 predicted proteins | sample MGYA00521267_ERZ887849 | MGnify/ENA primary metagenome ERZ887849 (study PRJEB32303, sample SAMEA104408601) | aquatic metagenome | biome: Brackish water; feature: Pelagic; material: water | place: Baltic Sea | collected 2014-06-06T16:11:00 | depth 2,863 m ... | reverse complement strand
ATTGTCAGATTTTTATAGATGCAAGTGCATCTCAATATTTTAAAAGTGTTTCAATAAATGACGTCTTTGATTTTGCTAATAATTTTGTTAAAAAAAGGCCAAGTGAAGCTACAATGGTATCATCTAATAAGTGGAAAAAGACTGCGTTAAAAAGATATGAGTTTTCTATATCGCCATCAGATGCTGCTCGTTTTTTAAATTATACTAAAAGCTTTCGCAGAAGAATTAATAGAACCATGAATCGGGTTGAATTACCTGTCGTTTTTAATTGCTTTCATATCCGTAGAGGTGATAAAATAGGCGAAGCTTATAACACCAGATTTGAAACGAAAGGATTAAAAGAAGCATCACGGTATGAATTTGAATATTACTTTAATAGGTGTGATCAATCAATAAAATCTATCTTTATAATGACGGATGATTACGAAGTAATTACCGAAGCTAAACACTATATAAACCAAAATAAATTAGATCATAAAATATTACATCTAACAACAAAAACACAAACTGGGCATTCAACTGACACTGATATTAAAAATAATAGAACTTTTACAAATCGCGAACTCTTAAACTTTTTTACGGAAATTGAAATAGCGAAAAGAGCACAACAATTTGTTGGGACAGGTTCTAGTAATATTTTTCGATATATAAAAAATCAATGTACAACTAATGTTAAGCTTATCTCCATAGATATATGAAATTTGAATTTACAATCACACCATATAAAACAAATGATAAACCACGAACATAAATTTTTATTTATTCATATTCCACGTACGGGAGGTTCAAGTATTGAATCGCAATTCAACTACAAAGAAGCTAAAGAAAAAAACAAACATTGGGCTTTAAGTGACTGGAGAAAGACATTAGATCGTGAAACTTTTGATGATTACTTTAAGTTTGCTTTTGTTAGGAATCCGTGGGATTTGATGATATCAAAATACAAGTGCAGTTGGTTTGCGTCGTCTCATTCCGCCACCCGCCGGCGAATTGGAGGACCAATTGGAGAAAAAGCAGGAAAATCTCTTAAGTACTTTCTTGATCATTGCAAAACACCAACGCATGAATCCGGAGAAACTTTTCATGATTATTTTGATCCAGAGCAAATGAATTTCATTGGTCGTTTCGAAAATCGAGAAAATGACCTAAATTACATATCAACACAAATCGGTGTAAACATTGATAGCAACATTCACCATCGAAAAATTCAAATGCGAGACAAAAACAAAAAACACTACACCGAATACTACGATGATGAAACACGTGAGATTATCGCTGAACGATACGCAAAAGACATTGAGTATTTCGGTTACGAGTTTGGTTTATAGGTAACAGTTGCTATTAGCTTCTGAAGCCGTTATAATAATGGCATGAAAGTTAAATTAACTATTCTAACGCTGCTTTGCAGCTTAATCAATAACGTAACGGCAGGAGAGCTGTCTGGTAATATTAGCACGGGGTACAAGTCCGACTATATTTACCGTGGTGCTCTCGTGTCTTCTGAAGCAATCCAAACTCAACTAGGTGTCCAAGGGGATGTCTCTGATAATATCGGAGCATACTTCTCCGGATTCATGAGCTCACCTCTAGCAGGCACGAGTGATACGTATGAATTCGTCGGAGGTGTGTCATCATCCTTCCTTGACGGTCTGTTAGCTGCAACTGGTGGATATAGCCATCGTGAGCAAGTAGACGGAGCGTCAGTTGGTGAATTGTTCATTGGCTTGTCAGCTGATGTAGTATTATCACCAACAGTCACAGTGTTTTACAATCTCGATGATGAGTTGTATACTACTGAGCTTGGAATCAGTCACACGTTTGACACTGACCTTGCCGCATTGACGGTTGGAGCTGGTGTCGGCCGGACTGAAGTGACCAAAACACTCGATCGAGACTACTTCATTGCTGGTCTGGGTGCTTCACGTGTGATCGTTGGTGATCTCAAGGGTAACTTGGGAGTCGATTACATTGATGCAGAAGACGTCGATGGGGAAACTATTGTATCAGTTGGATTGTCCTTGGACTTCTAATCGATAGGATAACGGAAATCAATCTAGCCTGTCAGCGAGAGTTGGCAGGCTTTTTTGTGTATATCGATAAGTAATTTTATATGAAATACAATATACTACACTCAGATAAACAAAAATACGTATATTATCGCACGCCAAAATGTGGCAGTACTTCTATTGTAAAATATTTAACAGCCCACACGGAAATAAGCACAGCCGGTAATAGCATTAGTTTTAATAGCGCTTGGGAAAACTATTTTAAATTTGCAATCGTCAGAAATCCTTGGGATAGATTATTATCTGCATGGCAAGATAAAGTGAGAAAACAATGGAATGAAAAGTACCGGTTTCCTCAATTTAGGATTAAATATTTCGAGCAATTTCATGATAAAGATTTTAGTTTTTTTGTTAACAATTTTAAAACGGATGAGGACATACACCTACATTCACAACATACTCAAATCTGTACTGACCATATCGATTTTATCGGTAGATTCGAAAACGCCCGGGAAGACTTTAAAACAATCTGCAACAAAATAGGAAGACCAAATGCATATCTTGCACACGAAAACAAGTCAAAGCACAGAAACTATATCGACTATTATGATGATGAAACAAGGGAGACCGTCGCGAAACAATACGCAAAGGACATTGAGTGCTTTGGATATACGTTTGGATAGTATATAATCATAATATGAAACAAGGGAAAATTACATGAATGCCGCACTTAAATCAATTATAGGTGATCTAGACCTGACAAGTTATACGTATATGGAGGTACTTTTTGATAAAGGCTCCGGTCCTGGGTTATCTGATCAAACATTCCAGCTTAAGATGTATTTAAAGATTGCGTACGAGCTCGGTTTAATTTTAATTTTACCGAGGAGAAACTTGGCTCAGAAACATAACAATGGTGTGAGTATACCTTTAATATTTTCCGACTATTATGATATCAATTCAATTAAAGTCTCTGGAATAAATGTTAATCCGGTCATTTCGGTACTGGAATCCTGTTATGACCTCACCCTGCAGATCGATGCCTTGGTTCGTCCCTTTCCGGATCTAGATTTGGATTACGAAGTTACAATCGAACCATGCACCACTCACATGAAATTCGCGCGCGAGTTTGTTGATTCAAATAAAATTGAAGGATGTGTTCACATACGTAGAACAGATAGATGCCAAACCGGGCACGTTAATCATGGTATATCGGGTTCCGACTGGGATGTTGCTAATCACCCTAAGAGTATAATCTCTATGCTAGATAATTCAAATGCCCCGGGGAACATATACATAATGACAGATATGCCATCTGATGATCCTATAATAGAGGAGATGAGAAAGCAGAAAAAATATAATTTTATGTTTCTTTATGATTTCCTAGAATTAATTGAGACTAAGAACGAGAATAATTATAAGGTATTTAATATTGAAAAATGTATCATGGCAATCTCCCCGTACAAGAAACACAAAGGTAATGTCGTGGAGTTTTATTTACAAAATAAATAATATTAAGAAAACCTCAGATAATCCCACTCTTATTAACATGAGGAAATGATCTAGATGGTATATGCTCTATGTTTAAGAAGTCACACAACCTAACATAAGGGTTCTCTTCTTCAAATATATTCAATATAAGCAAGTCCCCAGGTCGGTCTTTAAAATATTCCTTGATCCTGTCGTACTTCTCGTTCTTGAACGTTATCATCTCATTAATATATGCATCGCGATCAGTGACCCATCTATCCTGCAACCAATCAGTATTAATATTATTTACATTGAGTGCTGGACTCTCATGGCGTTCCAAGCTTTTAATCCAACTACTATCATCTCTCTCGAGTAAGATAAATTTGCTTCCCGGGAAATTTTGATCAAGTACTCGGAAGTCACACCCATGCCACGGACCGTCTTGAAATGCATCATACTTCTCACATGCCTTGATTATACAATCATGATTTTTAGTATGTGACCACTCATGAAAAAGCGCAGGATCCCACCCGGCGGTCTTGTAACCTAGTGATCTATACGCAGCGCCTAAAGAACTCGTACCTGTCTTTTTAACACCTATCTCAAAAACCTTCGACTTAGATACCCATCTCTTGTTAATATTTGACCACCACTTGTATCCATCACCGCACCGGAAGGTATCCAGCTCATTATCACACATCTTCCAGTACGGTTTTCCGCATTTGGGTGTGGTGATAGTACTGTCCCGGCCGGTGAGCCCAATCCGCGGAGCTGCAGCAATATTGACTCTAACACTCTTTGATAATTCTCTACTTCCGCATTCACCTATAAACATATCAACAGGTGACCATATTCTTTTCTTAATATCCCCTGGGAAGATATCACTGGTGTTAATAACACCGTTAAACAACTGACTATTCTCAGCTAGATGAACCAAGCGCTTCGCGCCTTCTAGGCTAATAATATATGATTCTGTTCCAACAAATCGAGAGATTGGTGAACTTGGTATTCTCTTATTGAGTTGTATTATATGAAATGGCTTTATAAGTGTGGTTAATAATACACCAGGGTTTAAGTCAGTATCAACATTCAATACACTACTCACATCTGATACGTTAACGTCATCCTCTAGTATCAACGTACAAGGTGTCCGGTCGATAATAATCCTCTTCCATATTCGATAATGACTCAAATAACAACCAATAGCTCCAGAGAATTGAGAGTAATAATCCGAACACTCTCCTGAGATAGGCTTCAACACGAAGCCATCCTCTTTCATATACTCAAGAGAGTCCCATCTCATCTGCGTATCAAGTGCTTCGAATAGCTCAATTCTATGATCATCAGCTCTCTCAAACCTAGTCCATCTATCCTCATCGACTGAGGTAAGAGACACAACATACGCTCTATCAATACAGTTCATATTATTATTTATAAACATACACTCACTATATATATCTTTACACTATTTTATCGTAATAAATCTTATAAATAATCACATGATAAACCTGTACAAGATTCCCTTACATAAGGACTCCCCTGACATAGTAAACGCTATTGTAGAGATACCTAAAGGAACCAGTACGAAGTATGAATATGACAAAGATTTAGAGATATTTAGACTGGATAGATGCTTAACGAGCGCCATGGTCTACCCTGCCAATTACGGGTTTATACCTAACACATTAGGTGCTGATGGTGACCCACTGGACATCCTGGTGTATGCTAATGCTCCCATAGAGAGAACCACATTAGTAGAGTGTCGTGTGATAGGAGTACTAGACATGGATGACGATGGTGACAAGGATTACAAGATCTTAGGCGTGCCTACATCCGCAGTTAAAAGAAAAACCGACATACATCAAGTCAGCCGGTTGTTCTTAGATGTGACTAAGAATTTCTTTCAACACTACAAGGATTTGTCCAATAAACAAGTGCTGGTTCACGACTGGTTAGATCGCGAAGCAGCACTTAAAATTATCAAAAAAGACTCTCTTAACGCCTCATAGAGCGCCATTGCTCTTCCGTTAGTCCTCTGCTCTCCAGGTCATCCTCTAGTCGTTGATCCCAATCGATCTCTTCTAGAACGTCAATAGACATGTGGTGATTTATTAGTAACAGTATGCCTATTGTGGTTAATAAAAACAACCCAATAGTAACCCATGTCCGTTGCCTCATCCATATCCCGGGCTTTGGTTCCGGTTCAGGTGATGGTTCAGGTGATGGTTCAGGTGATGGTTCAGGCGTTGGTTCAGGTTCAGGCGTTGGTTCAGGTTCAGGCGTTGGTTCAGGTTCAGGTCCAGCATCTAAAAGAGACAACACATCAATGATACCATTACCAAAGTGATTGTCCTCTCCCGGTGTAAACTTGTCTATCGTATTGGAAAGTAACGACAACCAAACATCATCCACAGTGTATTCTCTACCGTCTTTCTTCCATTTAGATATCAATAGAGCTAGAACACCAGCTACAAATGGACATGCCATTGAAGTTCCGCTCAGCTCTGCATATCGTCCTTTGGTGTATGTGCTGTATATTTTACCTCCAGGTGCAGCCCAATCGACTTGAGTACCTATACTACTAAACCATGACAACTTACCATCAACTTCATGTGAACCAATAGCTATAGTCTCTGGAAATGCTCCAGGATAATTGACACCAGCTGCAGCGCTATTGCCAGCGGCGCATACTACAACTATACCAGCCTTGACCAGTCGCTTGATAGCCTCATGCATGGCTGGATCTGCTCTGGAACTACCTAGACTCATGCTCACGATATCAGGCTTGATTTCCAAGCAATAATCTAGTGCATCTGCGATTCCTTTAGAACTGCCACTGCCACTGTTGCTCAATCCCTTGATACAAACACATTTAGATTCTGGAGCAACTCCGACCATTCCAAACTCATTATTCTTAGCACATATGATACCAACGCAATGAGTTTGATGTCCATGGTTGTCATATATGTTCTCACCAGGTATGAAGGATTTACCTTCAATAGCATTGTCCCCTATATCTGGATGAACGGGCATGCCTGTGTCAATCACAGCCACGATAACTCCTTTGCCCTTAGACTCTGTCCAGGCCCGTGGTATGTTGTTTTGTGTTAATCCCCATCCAATGGATTGAGATAAAGTCTGTGACACCTCGTTGACCTCTATGTCAGGCAGGCTTACATCATTTTTAAATTTAAGTATATTCTTTATTTTCTCGATCATATAATTATTTAATCGAAAAGTCGGTTGCGCTACCGAAAAGTATACTTATTTTTTAAAAGTCGTCGTCGAGGGCACCTGAGTTTTGATACTCTGTGACCTTTGATTCAAAGAAGTTCTTTTGTTTGCTCAAATCTATCACTTCACTCAACCAAGGAAACGGATTCTCATCCTTTTCATACCGGAAATCCATGCCTAATCCGGACAATCTACGATTTGCAATATGTTGCATGTAATCAACGAACATGTCAGAGTTTAAACCTAGGATCCCTGAGGGGAGCGCGTCTTTAGCGTAGTTTATCTCCAACTCTACAGCACTCTTAAGATATCCTGTCAACTCTTCATCTAGCTTAGCATCCCACACGTCTGGATGTTGTTCTCTGATCTTGTTGAGAAGCATTGTACCAAACTTGATGTGTATACTCTCATCTCTCAATGTGTATTGAATTTGCTCAGCAATTCCAGGAATCTTGTCCGATAACGCTAGTAGCATCGCGAATCCACTGAAGAAAAATGTACCCTCACACACAATCCAGTATATGAACGCTGCTTTGATAACTTCTCTCACTCCTTCAGGTGTGCTTGTGTCAACTGGATTGTTAACCAAGTCACCTGTTACATTCATGAGAAAATCATCTTTAGCCTTGATGCTAGGAATATTTTCATATGCTTGATACACCTCAGTAATATCCAGATCAAGTGAATCACAGATATACACGATTGTATCATTATGTAAACACTCCTCATACATTTGCCTGCTCAAGTACTGCCGACATTCAGCATCCGTTATATACTTGAACAATGTGAACAAGTTGTTACCTACCAGACTCTCACTACCAGCAAAGAACCCTAGACATCTCTTGATGAGCAGTCTTTCATTGTCAGAAATAACATCACTCTTCTTCCAGTTCTGTACATCCTTGGTCATGGGTACTTCTTCAGGTGTCCAGTTGTTGTTCTTTCCAGAGCGATACAGGTCCCAAGCCCATTTGTTTTTGTGTGGGAGTATTTGATTTACTCCTGCTGATTCTTTGCCTAAGATTTGACTCATACTTCAATACTTAGTATATATTATCGCTGATAAATAGCAACAAATACCACTTAATTATAGAAAGTTATTCAGCCTTGAATACCTCAAGGCTTCCGCCATATATTATCATTACTATCAAGCTGAAAGCTCCATTTCATCAATTTACTGTAAACAGGATACAGCCATGGAAACCAATCAAAGTACAACAACCAACTGACCACATGACCAACTTGGTATAATAACCAGGCAAATATTATTCTCACGCTACTGACAAGCTTCACATTCACCAGGAGCACTGTTCAAACTACATGCTGTGATATTTTCCGGTTCTGGAGTTGACCCAACTGTGCTCTTCTCAATTGTACTGGCAGCACGATTGCGTAGATAGTATGTGGTCTTCAATCCGTTCTCCCATGCATGCATGTACAAATCATTCAAGAACTTGAGACTCGACTTGTCATTGTACAGATTTAAACTCACCCCCTGATCAATCCACTTTTGCCTTGCAGCAGCAGATTCAACCATCTTCATCTGATCCTGCTGAAACGCTGTACGGTATTTGGACACAATCTCTGCTGGAATTTTCCAATCAGTCAACTTGGATATATCACCATCGGTACGTTTCACATCATCGATTAGCTTCTGAGACCATAATCCTAACTTCTTCATGTCCTTGACGAAGTGATCATTGACCATTGTGAACTCACCACTCAATGTACTGTACACATACAACACACTGTAATATGGCTCGATACTCGGACTTGATCCTACAATAGAGCTAATCGTGGCTGTTGGTGCTATTGCCATCGTGTTGCTGTTCCGCATGCCATGCTTAACTACAGACGCTCTGAGAGAGTCCCAATCGAGTTTGGATCGACTGCTAGCTCGCACAGTACGTAACTTCATCAAGTCACGATAACTATCCATCGGTAATATACCTTGTGACCAGGCTGATCCTTCGAATGACTCATACTTGCCTCTGGCTTTGGCTAGATCGTTACTAGCTGATATAGCATTGTATGAAATGTATTCATACACATCGCTTGACAACTTGACAGCCTCATCGCTATCGAATTCAATGCCCATTGACAAGAACATATCATGCCAGCCCATGCTACCCATGCCTACTGGTCTGTGCTTAGTATTGCTCCTCCGAGTCTCTTCAGTCGGGTAGAAGTTGATATCAATAACGTTATCAAGCATCCTCATGCCGATTGTTACTGTGTTCTTCAGCTTGTCATAATCTAACGTTACTTTTCCATCTACTTCAATCAAGTGATTCTTCAGATTGATACTACCTAAATTACAAACAGCAGTCTCTCCATACTCCTTGACACTTCTGCCGGTTTTTGTGTAGCTAGTCGCTTTTGTGTTTAATGTGATCTCGGTACAAAGGTTACTGCTGTGAACCACACCAGCATGTTGTTGAGGGCTTCTCAGATTGCATGAGTCTTTGAAAGTGATCCATGGATGACCAGTCTCGAATAGAGATCTAAGCATTTTCTTCCACAGATCCTTAGCTTGAACCTCTCTAAACACTCTGAGCTCTCCTGCTTTACCTTTCTTGACATACTCATAGTACCTTTTCTCAAAATCCTTACCATATAAATCATGAAGATCAGGAGTTTCATTGGGTGTGAACAGATACCATGGCTTGTCCTCATTGACGCATTTGAGAAACAGATCAGGAATCCAGTTGGCTGTGTTCATGTCATGAGCCCGCTTGCGTTCATCTCCTGTGTTCTTACGCAATTGAATAAAGTCTTCAATATCCGCATGCCAAGTCTCCAGATAAGCACATCCTGCTCCTCTTCTCTTACCTCCTTGATTGACAGCTGTGAGCATGTCACCATACAACTTCCAAAAGTATACAGCTCCTTGTGTCTCTCCATTTGTACCCTTGATATAACTGTTTGTGGCTCTGAAGTTGGTCATGTCCATACCCAACCCACCTGAATATTTGTTCTTGAGAGCCTCTTGTAACAAGCCATCAAATATACCCACAATACTGTCTTCAAACGTGTTGAGGAAACAACTGCTCAGCTGACTGAACGTACCACCACTATTAAACAATGTAGGAGTGCTGCTCATCCAATTGAAGCTGCTCAATTGATCATAGAACTTCAAAGCCCACTCGACTCTATCCTCTTTAGCTTCACCTAATGCCAGTCCCATGGCGACTCTCATCCAGAATGCTTGAGGAGCCTCCATTTTTTGTTCATCAATATGATGCAGATATCTATCATAGATAGTCTGAATACCTAAATATTCGAAATTGTTGTCTCTCTCAATTTTCAAATGACTTGACAACTTGTTAAGATCAAACTTGGCCATGTCTTTGTGCAAGATACCTGCTTTCACCAGTTTCTTGAGATTCACAATGAAGCTGGTACGATATTGTAATTCAAACGCATCACCATCAACACCAGTGTTGAACACTTCTTTGTATATGGTGTTTAACAACAACTTGGCAGCAACAAACTTGTAGTTAGGCTCTTGCTCAATCATGCTACGAGCGCTCTTGACTATACTGTCATCGATCTCTTGAGTTGTTATACCATCATACAGTTTGATCTTAGCATTAAACACTATAGTATCAGCTGTGACTCCGGGATATACATTTCCTTCAGGATCGACGCAGCATCTCTCGATACAAGCGCGGATTTTCTGTTCGTTAAATTCTTCTGTTTTGTTGTTACGTTTCTTTACGTTCATTATTTGAGGATAAAAATTTTCATTTGTGCGTGTTGTGTGAACCAGGGAAGTTTGGTGCGAGTTGATTGTAGTGGCATGGGGTTCGCCATCCGCATGTACCGACTATTTATAGCTAAGAGAGGTAAATTATTCGCATCAATAGGAAAAATATTTTCACTCAAGTGAGCCCAACAATTGTCACATGTCAATTCACACATGGCGAGTCTCTTCTTATACATATTGACACAGTCTGGATGATCCATCGGCACACTAGTTGCAACACTACACACCTTGCTCATCAATCGTGTCGGTTGCAATATAAAGCCATAAAAACAATCAGTACCAACTCTCAATCTTTTGGGCTCTAAACTCTCATTAAGAGTCAACCTCTCATGATCATAGCTATTCTTGATAGGGACACCATAAATTAAAACTGGTGGTCCATATTGAACGTAAGGTGTGTACTGCTCTAAGTCCGGTGGAGAGTCAGCTAGTTCTAATAATTGCTCGTGCATATACTAATGATATAGTATACACCGGTGTAAGTCAAGTTTTATTTAGATAATAATGAAGCTACAATACCAGCTATCGCGACTGTTGCGGTGATCAAAGCAGCTTTCAATTGCCAACCACCAGTACGATCGATTTTTTTCGCTTCAGACAGACTATGAAGTATCATCTCAACGCTTGATAACTTCGTCTCTATCCATCCTTCCAGTCGAGTGAACTTGCTGTCTATCTTCTGGTTTATTGACTCGAATCTGAGTGCATTTTCTGATGATATATGAGAGATCTTGTCGTTCATTATTTCGCGTAACCCGCTGAGTTTGGATTCCATGTTGTTGGCGCGTGTGACCAACGATGGAACTCCATTTCCTTTGTAGACCGTCTCGTACAAATCATCTACTTCGCGCCTAATTTTATGTAACTCTCCTTCGAGCCTTTCTTCGATATTGCATGCGACATGTGTATTTGATGATTCCTTTTCACTCATGCAATTACTTAATCATCTCACATCGATGAACCTATCAAATTACATATTATATCTGGAGCGCACCAGACCGGATGGTAAAGCAACAGTATAACCCAGTTGAGTACCGTGTTGCTTGGTAACAATTGAGCAGCTGTCCCCACTCACAATTGGTCCGCTGACCAATTCACCAGGGACATTGAACCTGTTCAACACTACCCCTGTTAACATGTCATTTACTTGATATATTCCTGGTCCAATAGGTGATACTGAGTACGCTCTGTTCATGTCATTAATTAGTCTTGGTGATGTTTAAAATGTATTTTTTGACAGCTGGATCTGTTTTGTTGTTGATCATGTTGCTGATACTCACGATATTGTTTATACGTCTCAAGCTGGTTCTGGTGCTGTCATCAACTATACTGTTGATAATATCCTGATCAATCTCAGGCGCCACAGTGTCAGTGGATCCGAGAATGTCACGTGCTTTATCAACGCTCGTACCGGATTTGAGTAAATTCTTTGCTTCTCTACATATATATGTCCTGTGTAACTCCTCCTCACTTCCTGCCTTTTCTACCTTTCTAGCATAGTAATCCTTGGTGGCAATGAGCTTTCTCCCTGTAACGATACATTCAAGTTTTTTAGATTTAATATCTGACATATCTATATTATAACAACAAATGTAGTAAAAGGCCATTGGAAAACGAATCTCCTCAAATAAATAATCAAGTATACCATGGCGACAACAACTACAATTACAAAAATGTTATTCCGGAGAGGGAATGACTCTGACAGACAACAGACAATTTTAGCGAGCGGAGAACCCGGATGGGCACTAGATACTAAACGACTTTGGATTGGTGATGGCGTCACTCCAGGTGGTTATCCAGCGTTAAGTGGAGCTGATCAGCACTTACATTACACTGACGCTAGCGGACAGCAAGGAGCTGGTCCTCAGAAGCTCGACATCAATATCCACGGTTTGAGTGCGTCTCTCGTTGGTGATGGTGAGTACAACAGATCAGTGCATGGCGTTGACCGAACAATCAACACTGATTATCCGCTACAGTTTAGCACAATAAGTCAGACAGAGCCTGCTATCTATTATAATGGTGACGTGAATGGAGAGTTTAAGATATCTCGAAACCATCATCCTGCCGGAAGTATACAAAATAGTACCATCAATATAGGAAATGCATTATATGTGGATATAGACAGCAGTGGAGTTGGTAGCGTTAGGATTGATACAGATTCCATCACAATGCAAGCTGAGTCGATCAAATTCGCAGACTCGGACATAACATTATATGAAGACAAGACCATAGATTTAGGAATAAATATGGTGAATGGCGTGTCTGCCAACCCGGGCAATGGTGGTACTTCAGAGAGAACCGGGTTTTATATCTCCCATAAAAATTACCTCAGCGCTGGTCATATGGCAGTCGGTCCTGCCGGTGACCAATCTGGATGGAGTACTTTTCAAATACAACCACCGGTGTATGACACTGATTGGACGGTCGGAGAGACAGCTCTTCTAGAAACGCTGGATCGAGATTCAGACACCACAAGTAGCTGGGTCAGTGACGGAATGGTTGTTGGTTCCGGTCTCAATGCATGCAAACCTCTAGTGTTTAAAAGCGCGCGGCCATCAGTATATTCTGGAAATGCTGATCTAGTTTTTGAAACCGGTTTGATTGTATACGGGGAAGGTGCTACTGATATCGGAGGATGGAATGGATATTTGCTCAATCAGAGTGTCGACACTGGAGCACATCCAACGTTCACTGGCATAACGATTGAGAAGGATGGCCAACCAGGTGAACCGATCAACGTGAGAAGTGGTGGTACTGGTAATAATGGTTTTGATCCTGGTGGTGTCATATTGTCACACACTACTTCTACTACAGGTGCGTTATCAAGCCTGGTTCTCAAATCCGGGGAACTTATCACAGGGTCAACCACCGGTGCGAAGGCTACCAAGTTTTTATCCAATTCCTGGTTGAATATAACGTCTGATGACACAACAGGAGTGATAACAATAGACAACAGGCTTGTCCCTGCAGCAAGTTATGTAGATGATGCCACAACAGTTACAGATTATTTTAACAAATGGTACAATGTTGCTACCAACACAGGCAATGTCAATCCAGCCGGGAACAAAACATCAATTGAGTTTGTAGGTGACGGATCCACCAAAGGATCAACAAGTCAAAGTGACGTGAACATCAGCACATCAACAATTGTTGGTAACAAAGTAGGTATAAACCACAAACTACACGCTTCAACACTTTGGACCAAAACCGGTACCACAATAGATGGCAATTTGGCTACATTTGCAGCAGCGAGTAGAGATGCCATCAATTCTATAACATTCAACAAAGCTGGTCATATAACTGACATTGGTACATTTGACCCGGGAGACAATTATTTAGAGTTGGATCACGTGGGAACACAAGCGAAGAGATCTGGTGGCTCAATCACAACCCCGGGTGACGTCGTGGCTTCTGCTAGCGTTAGCACACCAAGTCCTGATCCTAGTATCACACAAACTGACACCGGGCATGCCACTGTGGTTACTGGATTGGCTTTTAATGACTATGGCACGATAAAGAGTACCAGCACTCATGATCTCAAGAATTCTTATTATAGTAAGAAAGAAATTGGAGGGTACGTACATGGACTCAATGCAAGTATAGTTCAGTTACAAGAGGACCTCGGATCAGCACAATTCTTAAAACTGGACGCGAGTTCAGCCACAACAGGAGCCAGTTTAGTTTCCTCGTGGAAGAAAAAAGGCAAAATAGGGTTCGCTAAAGATACTGGTAATGACATGACAACCATGAGTCAGCAAGATGATGGATTTGATATGACCACTCTTGGTGCGATCAACATAAACATGCCCCAGGTGACTGACCCACCCAGTTGGGGTTCTGCGCTCAAAATCAAGCATGGTACTGACGAGGCTGCGGTGTTTACTAACAAGGAATGTAGTCTGAAGTGGGACAACACATGGAGAATCAAAACAACTGCTAATGGTGTGAGTATCAACACACAATGCCATGCCACTAGTTTCCATGGTGATGGAGCCAATTTAGATTTATCCAACAACACCAGTATAGCGGATGGGGATTTTGTTAAAAAGAGTACTGGAGGTACATTTGCAGGGAAGGTTGTTATCCAACCTGGACCGCTTCCTGCAGGTCAAAAAGCCTTGACTGTCGGCGGAGCGGGGTATTTTACTAAAACTATATCCACTCTTGGAGGAGTAGAAGCGGCAGGAGATGTCATTGCATTCTCATCGTCAGATGAACGGTTGAAGGACAACCTAAAACCAATATCTGATCCATTAGAAAAAATCTCAAAGATAAGCGGATATGAATTTGACTGGAATGACAAGCAGAGTACATACCATGGTCATGATGTGGGTGTTGTGGCGCAGGAGATCGAGCAGGTCATGCCAGAGGTTGTTACGGAACGCGGGGACGGGTATAAAGCAGTCAAGTATGATAAGCTATTACCTCTGTTAATTGAATCTATAAAAGAGTTGACCGCGAGAGTAATAGAATTAGAGGAGATGCAATCGTAATGGCTGTGTCCTTCACATACACCACTAGTGACTACCTGTCATATACGTTCACTCCCACTGGTGTAGCATCGACAGATACGGTTAATTGGGACTTTGGGGACGGAACCACCTCAACTAGTACTGGAACTACCGCTAAAACTCACACCTATTCGACAGCAGCTAGTAGAACGGTATCGGTCGCAGTTGGAGGATGGGATAATCACACAACTGCTAACGTATTTACAGTATGTGACAATAAGGGCTCCGTATATCTTAAAAAAGCCGGTGGGACTACATTTACGAAGATAGTTGATTCTAACCAATGGGGAGGCGGCCAAGGATGGACACACTCTAGTAACCCTTCATGGGCAATTGAACCGGGAGACACATTAGTTTTAGGAAGTGGTAATTATGATGCTACGGGAGGTTTCTGTTTTTATTATATCAATGCAGCTGGATTGATGTTCTTCCCAAATAATAATACAGGTACTCCATGGCGGACAGTATTTGGTTCAGACGCTTACGCCGATGCAGATGATGTCACCAAAATACCCACTACCGGTTGGTTGACTAGTCTTAACGTCATGACGGGACTCATGCAAGTCAACATGCCGGCAACCTGGACCGGCCCAGGTTATTCTCACCCGCCTTCTGTTACAACCGGGTCGAGAGCATTTAGGAATTCTAACGACTATTCAACGTATTGGCATGGATGTGTAGTACCTGCATACGATACTGAATTTTGGTATGAACCTACAGAATCAGCTGCTGTTATATTACCAGTAATATCCATATCATCCAATAATAATACTAGCGTGACGCTATCTTATGAAGGACTACCACCAGGAGCTACAACCATTGACTGGGCTGATGACAGCGGAACAACAGAAGACGGTACACAAGTTATCACTGTACCTGCAGGTGGTACCGGTACAGTGACTCATGATTACGTGTCGGCAACGGTAAACTTTTTCGGAGACGAAAGTGCGGTATTGGGAGCAAATGATGTATGGGGTGAATTCGACGCTCCAATCTCAATTACAGACTCTAATTCCCTTTTACATGACGCTGGGACATGTATCGGTATATCTATAAATTCTGATCCAGTCGGGCCGTCATCATCATCCGCTAGTATATGGAAGAATGGTAGTACAGCATTAAGCAACAACCGAGGGATTGTGGTCCTTCCGGGAGAAAGTGTAGCGTTCTCGAGAGTCGCCGTCACCGGTTATGATTTAAGTATAGCTAACACTAACGGTGATGGAGTGATTACACTAGCTGCTAACAAACTATCCGGGACTATGACTGTTTTACAACCCGGGTATGCAACCGGAGTTGAGAACTCTTCTGTAACCATGTATTACACTGTACAAGGTGATGCGAACACCAACGGTAGTTATGTTGCTGTTGAATCTGGGTTACCAACTGGTACTGAAGAAGTAAGTGTATCAGACGCCCAGAATACTATGAACTTCAAGGACACTACCCAAATCGTAGAGCAAGAGCAAAAATTTTCAGAGATAAGAAATTGGTTCCGGTCGTATGCATCAGATAATGACTCAAAACTAAACAACACCGGTGATTTGTTTAGTTTAGGTCAACTACGTGGTTGTGACGTCATGCAAGCTCACATTTTCATCGCGAATGAAACCGCCGGAACATATTATAATTACGGAAATGCGAGACTCGCTGTTTATGTTGATGGCGGTAAAGGTCCATGGACGATTAGCTTGAAGGGTATAACGGATAGTTTTTCAGAGACAGTTGTGATCTCACAACCTAGAGTCATATTCACAGGATTGAATGGTACTGGTGATAATACAACTAACTATAAATACACTCTAGAGATTCAATCTTCCGGACCGATAAGTCCGACAGTACATGAGATACAAGTACAGACGAGCCATGGAAGTGGTATTGTATATTGTTGGACACAAGGCACTGCCAATGGTAACGCTCAAACCCCCGGGAGAGAAGGAGACTGGGCGGTGAAGCAATTTAACGTTATGTTACCTATAAATAAAGACGCTCCAAATTCCGGTCGATCTTCCGGATTAACTCCAGGAGCTGGTACTTATCAAGGTACACGAATTTGATAATAAGATAAATTAATATGAACGAAATTAAGTTACTAAAAAATACATATATAGAGTATATATCCAAAGCGTGTGAAGCGTACGATACAGTGATCGACTTTGTGTATGAGGGTGATAATAATGATGCTAGAAGCATTACAACACCGGTTAAACCCCCGGAGGATGGCTTGATTGATGAGGATGAATATAAGATTAAATTCTATAGCACTGGATTAGAGAGAGAGTTTACTGTACATGTATGTAACATTCGCAGCTTGAGAATCAATCAAGGTAACATAAAAAACGACCGAGAAATACCCACCGGTGGGTTAGTGACGATTGCTCGAGAATGTTATGAAGAGCACAAGCATATCATATCTAGGGAGAGATTTATGGAGATATTCTTTCATCCTAGTATTATAAATTCTAATGTACTGGTCCAAGATTTGATAAGATTTCTATCGATATTAAAGTTTCAGTTCTGTATCAATGATTTGAGAGAAAATAACATCGACATAGAGTCATTGAAGTCAGCATGGACTGAGGTTATTCATTCCAGTCGAGACGAGGCCATTGAAGTACTCACACGTGAGAAGCAACATGCTGTTGATAATAAATATAATGATGTACTACAAGATATTGATGATATAATGAGTATGTTGAGTACATTAGATGTTAACGCTAGCTTTGGGGAAGATGACAGCGTAGCTGATGTGTTGAGCTACTGGCCGGCAGTATTACTACCAACACCTCATAATCTCCCGATACAAGACTTTGTTGCCATTCCGAATTAATGTTCATATAATATAGCATATGAAACGTATTGCTATTATAGGTGGCTCTGGATTTATTGGTAGTTACACGGCAACTGAGCTAATCGAGCATGGCTATGATGTAACTATTATCGATATTATACCGGACCAAGAAAGGAAGTGTATAGTGGCAGACGCAACTAAACATGATGAAATCTATTCAGCTCTTGATAATGGGTTTGATTGCGTGTACATGTTAGCAGCAATATCCGACAGTAATGAAAATATAGAGCAACCTCTACATGCAGTAAATGTTAACATCCTAGCGCTGACTAATGTCCTACACTCAATGCAAACCCTAGATATCAGGAAGATCGTATTTTCTAGTACAGTATGGGTATACAGTGTTACAGATCATGTGGAGGTTGATGAACAAACTGATCTACCTATAACATCGAGCAATCATATATACACAACATGCAAGCTCACATGTGAGGCACTAATACGTAATTACAGCATGATGTTTGGTATAAAATACACCATTTTGAGATATGGCATCGCGTTTGGGCCTGGTTGTCATCCTGATACTGTTTTAAGTAGATTCATAACAAATGCTTTGACTGGAAAGACACTCACCATTACTGGTGATGGTAAAATTCATAGAAATTTTCTATATGTCACAGATCACGCTCGTGGTAATCGATTGGCATTATCTAGTGAGTGTGACAATCAGATTATCAATTTAGAAGGACCTGAAAAAATAACACTCAGCAGAGTGGCTAGTGAGATTGTCAAGATACATGG
>ERZ887849.1832-NODE-1832-length-18594-cov-16.185393_pt1 | contig 18594 bp, 32 predicted proteins | sample MGYA00521267_ERZ887849 | MGnify/ENA primary metagenome ERZ887849 (study PRJEB32303, sample SAMEA104408601) | aquatic metagenome | biome: Brackish water; feature: Pelagic; material: water | place: Baltic Sea | collected 2014-06-06T16:11:00 | depth 2,863 m ... | reverse complement strand
TATTGTAAAGGCGAAATTGAGTTGTCGCATTACAGTAAACTAGAAGGGTTGGACGTTCGAGTTCGTCCTGATTGTTTAAACCGCGTTGAAGGCTTTATTTCGGACGTTAAAACGTGTCAAGACAACGCGCCAATTGCGTTTCGTCGTGATGTTTACAAATATGGTTATCATTTACAAGCGGCTTTTTATATGGACATTTGCGGCGTTGATTCGTTTAAGTTTATAGCGGTTGAAACAAATTATCCGTTTTCGGTTGAAGTTTACACGTTAAGCGACGAAATGATTGAACAAGGTCGCAAAGCCTATAAACGAGCATTTGACGATTGGAAAATTTATTGCGACACCGGAATTGTTTCAGGTTATATTTGGAATGAATTCGGCGAAGACGGAAGTTTAATTTTATAAAAAAAAAGAAAATGGAATTTGAAAAATTAATAAAAAAAGTAAATAGGCATTTTGATTGTGATATTACAGAAAATAGTCGATCGCGTGAAGTTGTTATGGCGCGCGCTGCTTTTTATTGGATTGCAAGGCATACAACAAAAAGTTCATTGGCTAAAATAGGCGATTCAGTTGGACGCGATCACGCGTCGGTTTTATATTCATTAAAAAACTTTGATGATTGGTTAAGATTTGACGAATTTTTTAAGGCGGATTTTGAAGCATTTAAAATAATTGTTTTGAACGGTTATAGAAAAAACGAAATGACGGCGGAATCATTATTGTATAAATATAATTCAATGCTAATTGAAAACGACATTTTAAAAAAAGAAATAAAAGAATTAAAAAGAGCATAAAATGCAAGTGAATATTAAAATAAAAGAAGTTAAAAAGGATCATTACGAATTGACTTTAAAAACATACAAACACGAATTAAATGGCGTATTTGAAAAAGCGGAAATTCGTAATATTATAGAAAAATTAGATAACGCAATTTAATGGCAAAAATAAATCCATTTCAAAAATATTTAAAAGGCGAAGACTTAATGCAACGCGCCGTTATTAATTATATACAAATGCAATATCCTGAAGCGATATTTACGCACCCTATGAATGAAGGTAAAAGGACGCCATTTGAACAATATAAAATGAAATATTTGGGCGCAAATCCTGGAATACCGGATTTATTGATTTTTACGCCGAACGCAAATAGAAGCGGTTTAGCGCTCGAATTAAAGTACAAGTATAACAAACCCACACCAAACCAAAAAAAGTGGCTTAAATGGCTCAAGAATTGCAATTGGGCGGTAAATTGGCATAACACATTTGACGATTGCATTGAAACAATAGATAAATATTTTAAAAACGAACTTTAAAAATTAAAAAAAATGAAATATCAAACTGTTTATTTTGATGCAGAAAACCAAAAAATAAGATTTACACAAAGTGCGCCAGAAAATTTAGCGGTTACTTATAATTACGTCGGCAAATCAACACGCGTTGAATTCGATTTGTTGATTGAATTATTGTGGTATAAATTTGAAGACGGCGAAATTGAATTGGACCAATTGAAAAAAATATTTGACGATTTGCGGAATTTTTGCGATAATATAAAATATAATTTGATTTTGTGAAGTAATTTTTTTACTTTTGAAAAATGCGTCGAGGCATAAAATTTTTTAAATACCCTATTGATGACGCGACCTCGACCGCTGATTTGATAGGGTTATTTTTTACAATATGGAATACAATAAGATTTACAAACCAAAAAAATTTGAACGATTTACAGTCGTTCCGAACACTATATTTCGACAGAAAGGAATTTCCGCTGCTGCTACGGGTTTATATTGTTGGTTATTTTCACACGAGGCAAAAACAGAAATGACCGTTCAATTTATTTGCGGCCATTTTAAGGACGGCAAAGATGCCGTTAATGCAAGGTTAAAGGAATTAATTAAATCCGGGTTTTTAGTACGTAAAGAGATAAGAAACGGCGGTAAATTTGCCGGTTATAATTATCATTTAAGCGACAAACCAAAGAAGGCAAAGGCCACCGCAACCGGAAAAACCGGAACCGGAAAAACCGTCGCGGTTTTCACCGCTGCGGTAAATCCGCAACAAAGTAATACTAAATATACTAACTATACTAATAAAGAAATACTAAAAAAAGAAATACCCACAAAATCAAAAACGCCAATATATAATGAAACTATTTTAAAGGCGTTTCCGCATTTTGTAGCATTATTTCCTATTCAATACAAACCTAAAACAGAAAACCAAAAAAACAAATGGTTGGATTGTTTAGATAAATTGCAAAGGCTGGACGGCTACGAATTACGCGATATTTACAACGTGGCGAAAAATTTAAGGAATGACGAATTTTGGCAAAAGAATTTTTTAACGATTTTAAAATTTAGAAATACCGACAAAAACGGAATTAAGTACATTGATCGTTTTATGATTCAGCATAAGGCAACACAAAAACCAATTGGATATCAAAAAATAAAAGGGTTAAACGAATTTTTTGTTTATACAAGCGCGGCAAATGGGCAAAAAGAAATTGGCGCAAAAACAAAAGGCGGTGATTTATTTGAATTTCAAATTAGAAATTTAATGATGACAAACGAATTCCAGGAATTAAAAAAATATGTATTGAATGAAAATTGATAAATACCAAAAAATAATAATTCCGAATAAATTAAAAACAGAAGTTTGGGAATATCTAAACGAAAACAACATTGGCAATCGTTTTGAATTTAACGGCAATAAAGAACAACAATTTGTCGGATTGGTTGGTGAAATAATTATTAAACGTTTGTTTGGTTTGGATCACGAATTCAAAAATGGATTTGACGGCGGTTTTGATTTTGTTTACAAAGGTTTAAAAATAGATGTTAAAACAATGGGCCGCAATGTTGACGTCAAAGACTATTTTGTAAATAATTTCGTGGCGCATCAAAAACAATTCGATTGCGATATTTATATATTTTGTTCGCTAAACAAAAAAACAAACGAATTAACGATTTGCGGATTTTTAAGCAAAAAAGAATTATTAAAATTATCGGTGTTATATAAAAAAGGCGACAAGCGAACACGTTCAAATGGAACTACATTTCAAATAAAAACCGATTCATATGAAATACAAAACAAAGATTTAAAAAATATTTCAAAATTATTTTATTATTTACCTAAAAATTAAACATTATGAAAATTACAAACGAAGACAATATGGAGTTAATGGCACGTTATCCGGATAATCAATTTGACCTTGCTATTGTAGACCCTCCTTATGGTGGTAATGATGCAATAGGTTTAAAAGATAATATAAACAACAAGAAACAAGCTGCTAAAAGAACTAACTACAAAATATTTAACAATGTTGCTCCAAATGTTGAGTATTTTAATGAATTGAAAAGGGTTAGTGAGCATCAAATTATATGGGGTGTAAACTTTTATAATAATTATGATTTTAGCGGTGGTAGAATTTGTTGGGATAAAAAAGGTACTGCATTTGGCAGAGCTGAATTAGCTTATTATAGTAATAGCAAAAGTGTTAATGTTTGTGAGATTGTTTGGAATGGAATGATACAACAAGATATGAAAAACAAAGAACAAAGAGTACATCCAACACAAAAACCTGTTAAACTATACGAATGGTTATTAATGAATTACGCTAAACAAGGCGATAAGATTTTAGACACACATCTAGGTAGTGGTTCAATAGCAATAGCGTGCCACAATTTAGGTTTTGACTTAACCGCGTGCGAATTAGACAAAGATTATTTTAATGCAGCAATAAAACGAATTGAAGACCATAAAAAACAATTAAGAATGTTTTGATTTTTAAAAAATATTTTTAATTTAGCAAAACAGAAAACAAAAACAAATGAAAACATTTCACGATTTCGGAATTGACGTCGGCAATAAGTCAACCGGAAAAATCAAAACACAATGTCCAAAATGCAGTCAAACGCGTAAAAACAAACGCGACAAATGTTTGTCCGTTGATTTAGATCAAGGTTTATTCAATTGTCACAATTGCGGTTGGGCCGGAACAACAAAGTTTGAAAAGAAAAAAGAATTTATTCGCCCACAATCTATAAAAGTAAATTTAACCGAACGCGTTGTCAATTGGTTTAGTACGCGCGGAATTACCGAACCAACGTTAATTCATTGGAAAATTGGCGAATCATTGGAATACATTCCGCAAGTTGGTAAAAAACGCCGCGCCGTAAATTTTAACTATTATCGCGAAAATGAATTGGTAAACGTTAAATATCGAGATTCAGAAAAGAATTTTAAAATGGTATCGGGCGCGGAATTAATATTCTACGGTTTGGACAATATTAAAACAATGGATAAAATATACATTGTTGAAGGCGAAATGGACGCGTTGTCACTACACGAAGCCGGAATTTATTCCGTTTGCAGCGTTCCGAATGGTGCGTCAAAAGGAAATCAACGTCTTGAATATTTAGATAATTGTTTTGAATACTTCAAAGACAAAACAGAAATTATACTTTGTACCGACAATGACAATCCGGGAATCGAACTCCGTAATGAATTGGCGCGAAGGTTTGGCGCGTATCGTTGCAAATACGTCGATTTCGGCGACTTTAAGGACGCTAACGAGATATTAACTTCAAAAGGTGCAGAAACATTGCGAAACGTCATTAAAACGGCTAAAAACTTTCCATTGGAAGGCGTGTTAAATATTAATGACATTTGGGATAATGTTTTAAACTATAATGAAAACGGCGTCAAAAATTATTCAATAGGATTGCCAGGTTCTGATAATTATTTTAAAATGTCATTTGGTGAATGGACCGTTGTGACGGGCATTCCAAATTCTGGAAAATCCGACGTAATGGACCAAATTTGCTGCAATTTAGCGACAAAATACGATATGCGTTGCGCTATGTTTGCGCCTGAATCATTTCCATACGAGGGCCACATTAAAAGAATTGCGAATAAATTAAACGAAACAAATTGCACAAGCGACCAATTAAACCAAACAAAAGATTTTATTCAAGATCATTTTTATTGGGTTAAAATAGATTTAGAAAATTTAACTCTAAAAGGGATATTAAACGCATTTAAAGAATTGGTATTTCAAAAAGGAATTAACGTCTTTGTCATAGATCCCTGGAATATGTTAGACCATTCAGCGCAACGCGATCATTCTTATATTGGGCGCGCATTGTCAGAAATTACGCAATTTTGTCAACAAACAAACACACATTTATTTTTGGTTGCACACCCTAGAAAAATTGAATCCGATAATGGTAGTTATAAAAAACCAACGTTATATGACATAAGCGGATCGGCCGACTTTTTTAATAAGGCGTATAATGGTTTAATTGTATTTAGATGCATAGGACAAAAAACACAATATAATTCAGATATTGTCAAAATGTATGTTGAAAAAGTTAAACGAAAAGAAAACGGACAACTTGGCGATTTTGATGTTGCGCCCGATTTTAAAAACGGCGGTATATATAAAAACATTGATTTGGCATCAAAAAAGTTTGAAGTAATTACAGATAATTTACCTTTTTAAAATGGCTAAAATAATAACACCAACAGACGAACATCAAAAGGCTTTACAATGGTGCATTAAAAACAATATAAAGATAGGCGTTAAACCAACAAAAAGAGGTTTAAAAATAGAAATAAACGACAATAATAAAGTTACTTTATCACCTTCTTTTTATTCACAAATCGACGCACAAAATAAGTGTTGGGAATTATATTTGTATATTTACAAAAAATATTGGAATAAATAAATATCTTAATATGCGATTAAATTTTAATACTGTTATATATCCAATTTATGGATTTTGTGTTGGCGTTAATTATTGGGATTCGGCAATGGATCACGTTGTTTTGGAATCTGAAGTTGAAAACCAAACCGAACATTGTTTGGAATTACATTTCGGAATTTTTGCAATATCTTTTGTTTGGTATTCTAATTAAACCAAATGCGTAAATTAGTAAGCGTTAAAGAAATAAAAGAAACGCCGAACAATCCGCGATTCATTAAGGACGCAAAATTTAAAAAATTAGTTAAGTCAATTAAAGAATTTCCGCAAATGTTGGAAATTAGACCTATTGTTGTTGACGAAACAATGACGATATTGGGCGGAAATATGCGTTTAAGAGCGTGCAAAGCCGCCGGAATGTTTGAGGTACCAATATACATTCAAAAGGGTTTAAGCGATGCGGAAAAGCGCGAATTCATTATAAAAGACAATTCAGGTTTTGGCGGGTGGGATTGGGATATTTTGGCTAATGAATGGGACACAAAACAATTAATTGATTGGGGGGTTGACTTGCCTGTTTTTGATTTGCTAATTGAAGACGATGAGTCAAAAGAAAACGACGACGACAAAGACGTTTGCGAATTGTGCGGAAAATAATTTTTAAATAAAAAATAAAAATATGCCAGATTTAACAATGTGCAAAGGAAAATTTTGTGACGCAAAAAACACTTGTTATCGTTATAAAGCAACACCTAATCATTATCTACAATCTTATTTTTTAGTATCGCCAATTAAAAATGACGGTTGCGAATACTATATCAATACAAATAAAACAACGGACGCGTTGGAATAGTGTATAAATAGGAAAAACCTAAATAAGCTATTTAATTAAAGCCTTTCAGAAATGAGAGGTTTTTTTTATGTCCGTTAATTTTTTATCTTTGCGTTATGGCAACAAAAACCAACATATTAAAAGGAAATCTATTGGAGGCGCTTGAACAGTCATTAGGCGTTGTTACTACGGCGTGTAAAATTGTAGGCTGCAACCGTTCGACATTTTATGGACATTATAATCGCGATTCAAAATTTCGTGAAGCCGTTGACGAATTACAAAATATGACTTTGGATTTCGTGGAATCACAATTGCACAAACAAATTAAGGACGGCAATACAACCGCAACAATATTTTATTTAAAAACAAAAGGTAAAAAACGCGGCTTCGTTGAACGTCGCGAGGTTGAAATGACCGCCGATATTAGCACGTCTAAATTATCAAATGAAGCGCGCAAGAAAATCGACGACATATTGAATGACGAATATTAATAGCATAATAAAAGAAAAGTGCGAAAAATCACTTTTATTTTTTACGCGCTACATATTTAAAGAAAACACCGGCAACAAATTTGAAGCCGCTGAATTTCATTATACATTGGCGGACACGTTGGAACGCGTACACAATGGAGAAATAAAACGTTTGATTATTAACATTCCGCCGCGATACGGCAAAACAGAAATCGCCGTAAAAATGTTTATTGCGTGGACGTTGGCTAAAGATCCAAAATCAAAGTTTATACATTTAAGTTATTCGGATTCTTTGGCGCTTGATAATTCGTCAATGACAAAAGAATATATTAATTCCGATTCATTCCAAAAACTTTGGAATATAGATTTAAAAAAGGATTCACAAAGTCAAAAGAAATGGTACACAAAGCAAGGCGGCGGCGTTTATGCTACGGCTTCAGGGGGTGCGATTACGGGGTTTGGTGCGGGTACCGGTGGCGCCATTATTATAGATGATCCATTAAAACCGGACGACGCGTTGTCAGATGTGCGCCGTTCGTTTATTAATAACCGATACAATACAACAATCCGTTCAAGGGTTAACGATCGCGACGTTCCTATTATTGTAATAATGCAAAGACTACACGAAGACGATTTGTCCGGCTTTTTATTAAACGGCGGTTCTGGTGAACAATGGCATCATTTAAAGTTGGCGGCACTAGATGACGAAAACAAACCGTTATGGCCGGAAAAGCATTCATTTGACGAATTAGAAGCAATACGCCAGGCGGACCGATATACGTTCAGCGGACAATATTTGCAAATACCGTCACCGCCTGAAGGTGGCGAATGGCGAAAAGATTGGTTTAATATTATCAATCGCGCCGAATTGCCTAATGATATAACCTTTGAAATGTATATTGACGGCGCCTACACAAAAGACACCCGAAACGATCCGACAGGGATTCAAGTAAGCGGCAAAAGCGGCGATAATCTTTATATTTTTAAAAGCATTGATAAATATTTGGAAATGCCGGAACTTAAAACATTTATAACGTCGTTTGTTAAATCGTGCGGCGTTAACATTACGCAAATATTAGTTGAACCTAAAGCGTCCGGCAAATCATTGGTCCAATTGTTAAGACGTGAAACAAACTTCAATGTTTCAGAATTAAAGACAAATTTCGTAAGATATTCCAAAATAGAACGAGCGCGCGCATCTTCGCCATTCATTGAAGGCGGACGCGTTTATTTGGTTCAGGACAATTGGAATGATGCGTTCCTTCAGCAAGTCAGTACATTTCCAAACGCCAAACACGACGAACACATTGACGTAACGTCTTATTCAATAGAGAGAAATTTAATAAACAATTTTTTCGTCATTTAAAACAAATTTTAATTTTGTATTTTTACGAAAATTTTATATATCAATAAAATATGGCTTCAATTTTAGATCGTTTCAAATCTTTAATAAATAAAAACGCACAACAAACCGCACAACAATACAATAACGCAATCTATAATTGGTTAGGCGATTCGATTGTTTGGAATCCTGAAAATGACGATTCCTATATTACTGAAGGATATCGAAAAAACTCAACGATTTACGCGTTGATTAATTTAATATCAAAGGCAGCAACAACAATTCCGTTTCAAGTTTACGAAAAGACAAACGAAAACGACTATAAAAGATATAAGGCGATGACGTCGGGAACGATTGACGCGTCAACCATACACAAAGCCGCAATGCTGCAAAAACGCGCATTAGTTGAATTACACGATACGGAACTTCATAGATTATTAGAGCGTCCAAATCCGGCGCAATCATATAACAGTTGGTTGACGGAATTGATTTCATTCGGTAAATTAACCGGCAACCGTTATATTTATGGAATTGGACCAGATACCGGCGCGAACGTTGGAAAATATACTGAATTATATGTGATGCCGTCGCAAATTATGGAAATCGTTTCAGGCGGTATAATGAATCCGGTTTCAAAATATAAAATCGAATACAACGGAACGTTTGAAATTCCGGCTTCTGAAATATGCCACATAAAAGATTTTAACCCGTATTATGACGGAACGGGTTCACATTTATACGGACAATCGCCATTGCGCGCTGGTTTACGATCATTAACAACAAACAACGAAGCCGTTCAAACGGGGGTTAAATATCTACAAAACCAAACGGCGCGCGGTCTTTTAATGTCGGAAGAAGGCGATCTAAATGAAGTACAAGCGCAACAATTAAAAGATAAGTTTAAAAGACAATTTCAAGGTTCTAACAATGCCGGCGATGTTATTATCACGCCGAAAAAATTAAGTTGGGTTAACTTTGGTTTAAAAGCTTCAGATGTTTCACTAATTGAGCAATATAACGCGAGTATTAAAGACCTTTGTAATATTTACAATGTACCGGTCCAATTATTAAATAACACCGATTCGGCGTCATATAACAATATGAAGGAAGCTAAAAAAGCATTGTATCAAAATGCGGTCATTCCTGAATTGTTAAAAATTAAAGACGAATTGAATCGTTGGTTGGCACCAAAATACGGTGATAAACTTTGCATTGAATTTGATTTTTCTGTAATTCCTGAATTACAAGAGGAAACCGACAAAGTTGTTGATCAATTATTGAAGGCCTGGTGGTTAACACCAAACGAAAAGCGTTCAGCAATGAATTACGGAACCGACGAAGACAATGAAACGTTAAACGATTATTTCATTCCCGCAAATTTGATTCCAACAAAACCAACAGAAATTGACGCACCTATTGAATCAATTGATTTGGACGTGAATAAGTTTTTAAATAAACAAAAACCGTCACAAAAAGAAATCAAAGGAATAAAGGTTGCAACATACCAAGAAACAAAAAAATAAACTTTGAAAATTAATCGGGACAAATGGCAATCGGCATTTGAAAAACAATTAAACGTTGCCGAAAAAAAGCAAATTAGTATCGTCAAACGTTACTATAAAAGCGAATACAACAAAGGGATTGATTCGTTTATTTCTGAAGGCCAAACAAATTTCCAATTGTTATTCGATTCAAAAGATTTATTAAAAATATATCGCGATTTATATTCAGATATTGGAATGCGTTTCGCTAAATGGTACGCAAACAATTATCAAAAATATTTAACCAAAAATTTAGATCCGACACAATTGGATATTTGGCAAAATTCATTTGCTTCGTTTGGCTCGGCGGTTGGTGCGCAACGCGTCACATTAGTATCTGGAACGGCTAAAAACAATTTAATTAGAATAACACAACAATTGATGTCCGATCCGGAGTTTATGACATTGGGCGCCGTTGAACGTGGCCGAATATTAAAAAATCAATTTAACACTTATTCGCAATTTCAATCCGAACGTTTGGTTCGTACTGAAGCGACGGCGGCGGCTAACTTTGCGACAAGTCAATCGGCGACAACAATATTTCCAAAGGAACAAATGCAAAAAGAATGGATTGCAAGTTTTGACGATAGGACGCGAAGCACACATTCCGAAGCCGACGGCCAAATCGTTATGGCAAACGACACGTTTTTTGTTGGCGGCTCTCAAATGATGTTTCCAGGCGATCCAAGTGCGCCGGCTGCTGAAGTTATTAATTGTCGTTGTTCGATTGCTTATATACCAATTGAAGGCGCGCAAACTGTTAGCGAAATTTCAGGTATTGGATTAGGCGTTGCGGCTGGCGGTTTAAATAATTTTTAAAATTCGTATATTTACAAAAATTTTTCTTTATGAATACAATTCTTTACAAAGCGGCGCCGGTTGGTGAGTTAATCGATGCAGACGAAAAAGCCGGAATAATAAAAGGTTACGGATCTTATTTCGGAAATAAAGATTCCGATAATGACGTCATAACAAAAGGCGCATATAAAAAGACAATAGCCGAAAACGGTGATCGCGTTAAGTATTTGTATCAACACGATATGAATCAACCAATCGGAAAAATGAGCGAACTATATGAAGACGACAAAGGATTGGTATTCGTGGCGGAAATTGCAAAAACGCAATTAGGAAACGACGTTGTTCAATTAATGAAGTCGGGCGTAATTACTGAAAATAGCGTTGGTATAATGCCAATACAAAAGAATAATAAAGGCAATTATAGAGAGATAACAGAAGTTAAACTATATGAGATTAGCGCCGTTACATTAGCCGCAAACGATCAAGCGAAAATACTAGATGTCAAGGGCAACGTTGACGTTGAAAAACTTTCAAAGCGTTACGATAATTTATCAAAATTAATTCGCAAAGGCAACATTTCCGACGAAATGGGGTTCGCTATTGAAGCCGAAATATTAAAATTAAAATCATTATTTGTTGAATTCACGAAGCCGGAAATTGAAATCACTTCGCCGAATGTTGAGATAAAAAACAATGATTCCGAAGTGTATAACTATTTAATCAATTCCTTAAAAATTTAAAAAATGGAAGAAAATTTAAAAAATCAATTGGACCAATTTAATAGCGCCATTGATTCAAAAATCGAAAAATCAAACAACGAAGTTGTTGAAAACGTTGTCGTAAAGGCAAACGAAATCGTAAAAAATGAAGTTAGCGAATTATCTAACAAATTAAACGAGCGTTTAGATGCTATGGAAGTATCAAACAAAAAAGCGTTTAGCGCTAAAAAAAGAATGACGTTTAAAGGTGCTTTAAATGAAGCACTAGAGAACGGTGCAATCGAAGGACTTTCAAAAGGAAATTCAAGAAGCGCATCATTTGAAATCAAAGCTGATATGACAACAGGCGCGGACTTTACAGGAGAAGTAATTCCAGCTGATAGAGTACCAGGATACAAATTTGATCCAACACGTCCAACTCATATTCGTCAATTATTGGCGCAAGGTTCAACGCAAAGTGATGTTGTTCGTTTCGTAAAAGAAAGCGGATATTCAAACGGTGCAGCGGCAACGGCCGAAGGTACTACATTAACGCAATCTGATTTCGATATGACGGCTTCAGATGCTAATGTTAGAAAAATAGGAACTTATTTCCGTATTTCTGAAGAAATGTTAGCCGATACGCCTCAATTAACTTCTTATCTTTCAGCGCGTGCGCCTGAAAAATTACTAGAGGTTGAAGACGCGCAAATCTTAAGCGGAACCGGATCAGGTGCGCAATTAAGCGGAATCATTACAGACGCGGCGGCATTTGCTGCGGGCGATCTTGCTGATTCAGTTGATAACGCAAACGATTTTGACGTTATTGTTGCAGCATTAAACCAATTGGCAGCTGCTAATTATAACGCTGATAGTATTGTTTTAAATCCTTCAGATTTTCACAAAATTCTATTGTTAAAAGATACGCAAAACAATTATCTAAAAGACCAAGTATATAGCGGCCTTCAGCCTGTATTTATGGGCGTTAAAGTTGTTTTGAACACTGCAATTCCAGCTGGTAATTTCCTAATCGGAAACTTTGGCGTTGGTACTCAATTATGGGTACGTGACGGAATTAACGTTGAATTCTTCAGAGAAGACGGAACAAACGTTCGTGACGGATTCGTAACTGTTAGAGTATCTGAAAGAGTAGCTTTAACAAACTACTTACCAAATGCATTTGTTACCGGCGATTTCGCTACTGCAAAAGCTGCATTGGAAACACCATAATAATATTTAATTATTATAAAATTAAAGGCCTGGAATTAATTTCCGGGCTTTTTTTTATGCATTTATTTTTAGGCGCTCAACAGATAAGAACGTAAAAAAAACAAAAAAAACTTTAAAAAAAAACTGAAAATATTTTTTTAATTCTAAAATGTGTCATATATTTGTACTGTAAGAAACAAACAAACAATTAAAAAAAAACAATTATGAAATTTACAATCGAAAATCAAAAGGAAAACAATATTTCAAGAACAACAAAGCAAACTGTAAAGCATTTTTTATATAGTAACAATGAAGTATCAATATCAGGAATGGACGGTAAACATTCAGTATGGCACAAGCAAGGACATAGAATGTCACAAAAAATTGACAATTTAAATATTAATGATGCGGTTGATTTCGCAAATAAATTAATTTTATCAATATAATAAAAAACATTAATCGGCGCGTTTCGGCGCGCCATAATATTAAACAAATGAAAACAACAACAGGATTAACAATCATTCACGACGGCAAACGAGTGAACGTTTACACACAAGACGAAATCAAACAATTAGACAAACAAAACAATTACGACAACGACGTAATTATTGTATTAACATTGTGCGCACTACTAATAACAATAGGGTTAATAATAGGATTATCAATATAACGGCGTTTTAAGCGCTTTAAAAACAAATTTATGGGCAATATACCAGAACACTACGATAACGGTCTTAAACACGATTTAATCGATGTTATTGGATCTTATAAACTAAACTTTAATCGCGGGAATGTATTGAAGTACATTGTTCGCGCCGGACGTAAGCAAAACGAGATCGACGATTTGGAAAAGGCGTTGGATTATTTGGAACGCGAAATTGAACACACAAGAAATCAAAGTCAAATTTTAAATTTTTAATATGTGGGGTTTAGATGATTTTCCAGGAAATGAAGCGGAATTCGAATGTGCCGTTTGTGGCGTTGCGATGTTTGAAGACTCCGGCGTTTGTTCAAATGTTTGCTTTAATGCGGATCAATTATAATATTATGAAAAGAAATATTAAAATTTTCTTAACAATTAGTTTCTTTGTTTTTGGCATTAGACAAATAATGTTATATAACGATTTTATATTGAGTATTTACCTTTTTATAATAAGCGCGGCAATCAAAACCGCGAATGATGATTAGTTTTATATTTATGTTTATTTTTTAGTTTTGTTTGAAAGGCGGTCAATTTTGATCGTCTTTTTTTATAACTTTACTAAATGAATCCAAACGTTTTTGGTTGTTTCGTTGAATATCTTTTTGCTACTAAAGCAATGGAATTCGGGTTGTTAGTATCATTTCCTTTGCTGCACACTTCAACATATGATTGCATAGTTGATTCGCCGAATGGTTTATTTAAAATACAAATAAAAGGTATTAATGAAAAGAACCGAACGCGGAATCGAATTCAATTGACTTGCAAAAATCAAAATAAATACAAAAAAAAGGACGTCGATTTTTTTGCGGTATATTCAGCGGAACGAAAAGGGTTTTTTATATTTAAAAACGACGGCAAAATTCAATCGTTTACAATTGGTTTAGAAAAATATTCAAAATTTTTTAATAACTTTGCATCACTTTAATGTTTTTTCATATTGTTTTCTGTTGAAAAAGCGTCACAAATTTATGTGGCGCTTTTTTTTTATCTTTACAAAAAATTCAATACTATGGAATTAAAAATAAAACAATCAATTTTAAGGAACGGCAAACGTTATAATGAAGGCGACAAAATACAATTGCCGGATCACGTTGCAAAAAATTGGATCAAAAAAGGCCTGGCCTCAAAGATTGCTAAAAAGCAAAACAAAGAAAAAATTGAAACAAAAGAATTAAAAATTGAATATATAGATACAAAGGACGATGCGACAAATTAAAATAAATTCGACTTTAGGAAATGAAATTTTGACGGCTCAAAACGTAAAGGATTATGTTCGCGTTGATACAAGCGCCGACGACAATATTATTTCCGCAATGATAACGCAAGCTCGGATTTGGTGCGAAAATTATATTTCACGCGATATTGTTTCAAAAAATAGAACGTATTATTTGCCACAAACAAACGGTTTGTTTGATTTGCCATTTGGTCCGGTTTCTAGTATTGAAGAAATTACAATTAGCGGAACGGCGACAACAGATTTTGAAATTTTAGGATTGGATAATGAAACGATTGAATTGGACGGCGGTTCCGCGGATCACGTTAAAATTACATATATAACGGCCGGATTAAATGATTCACTTATAAAACAAGCGATGTTACAATTAATATCAACGTATTATGACAATCGCGCCGACATTAATTCTGAAGGATCAAAAGAAACATCGGAAATTCCAACATCAACAAGAACAATTTTAACGTCTTATAAATCAATGTTTCTATAATGAACGCCGGAAAATTAGATTCTAAAATAACAATCAAACGTTTGACAAAAACGCCGGACGATTTCGGCGGTTTCAATTCTACATTGTCGGACGTTGCAACGGTATGGTGCAATTTAAAGCAAATTAAAGGCGAAATAAACGAGAAATTCGGCAAACGTTCACAAGATATTCAAGTTGAAATAACAATGCGTAAAAACACCGCTAATTTGATTCAGTTAGGCGACATTTTTACACTAGAAAATGAAACGCAAAAATATAGAATAAACGACAAATTTGAATTTGATTTGGATTTTTACACTAAACTATTAGCAACAAAATCGGATTAAATGAATGTCAATATCAAAATAGATCAAAACGATTTAATGAAATTATCTAAAAAATTAGATAATTTGCGCGCGTTTGAATCGCAAAAATTGTCTAATGAGTTGGGCAAAACGGCGTTGGATATTTCAAGAATGGCAAAACAAACGGCGCCGGTTGATTCAGGTAGTTTAAAACAATCAATCAAAGCCGAACGCAAAGGCAAAACCGTCGAAATCATTGCCGGCGCTCATTACGCGCCTTATGTTGAATTTGGGACCGGTGGATCCGTTGATTTAGACGATATGTTGCAATTAGGCATTCCGGCAAGCTACGCGGCCCAATTTAAAGGAAAAGGAATTCGAGATGTTAATTTGCCGGCGCGTCCTTTCTTTTTTAGTTCGGGCCGAATAGGATTTAAAAATTTATTAAATCGTCTAAATGGCGAAATTAAAAAAGCTATAAAATAATGTTAGAAGCGATCCATTATGTACGAAAAGCAATCATTGCAAAATTAAACGGCAATGTTACAATTGACGGTTCGAACGTTCCTATTTATGGACGCGTTCCAACAAATGCAAGTTATCCATTTATAAGAGTTTATTCGCTATCTAATGACGAAACGGACCAAAACCAAACTTCATTCACAACTGAAACAATTACGCGCGTTGAATGTGTTACACGATTTGCAAGTGATGACGGCGGCGAATTGGATTCCAATTTAATGGTTTCAAAGTGTTTGGAATTATTGCGAACGCGGTCCGCAAATTATATTGATTTAAGCGCGAACGGTTTTAATGTATATACAAGCGTTAATGAAGGCGTTAAATATTTACAAGACGATTTGTCGGACTTTACATATTTTCGCGCCATTATTGAAATATCAAATAAAATTGAGCAAATCGACGCGGCTGGCGGTTTACAAAGTGAATTACAAAACGAATTACAATCCTAAAAATTAAAAAATGGCTAAAATAACCTACACAAATAAAACAGACAATCAAACTTCAGCGTTGCCGGCAATTAATAAAGTTACGGCCGCCGATTTGAATGAAATAAAAACTTCAGTAAATGCCGCTTATGATAAATTCGGCGGTTTTGCAGACTATGAAGACGCAACAACAAGCGGAACGCCTATAAGTTTAACGGCGGACACCTGGACCGATTTAACAAACGACAAAGCCGGCGCAAACACTTATTCAAGTTTACCGTCATATATTAGCGGCGATTTATGGGATTCGGCATCAAACAAAATTGATACATCAAAAGTTGGCGCGAATAAGATTTTATTAATTAGAAATGATTTTGACGTAACGGCCGGCGCTGCAAACACACGATTAGACGCGCGTTTATATTTTCCGGACACCGGCAAAGCAATTGAATTTTCACACGACAATATTGCACAAAATGGCGATCAAGTTCGGTATTCAAGAACAACGCAAATATTCACACAAACAAATGAATTAACAAGCGGTTGCAAAATTCAAATTAAAGTTGATAAAAGCGGCGCGACGGCAATAGTTGAAAATATTCTTATAACTGTTTTAAGTTTTTAAAAAATGAATGATCTTAAATTATATATATTAAATACGTTTTCGTTTATGGTTTCATTCACTTCAATTGACGAAGTTTTAAAAATTATATTATTAGGCGTTTCGATTGGTTACACCGCTCAACGTTGGTATTATTTGAATAAAAATAAAAATGACTAAAAATTTTAAAATAAACGAATTTGAATGTAATTGCGGCAATTGTAAAATGACCGCCGACGTAAAAAACAACGTTTTTAAATTAGCCGAACAATTACAGATTTTGCGCGACAAAGTAAAAAAACCTATTAAAATAAATTCGGCCTTTAGATGCGCAAATTATAACGATAATGTTATTAAGGGCGCGAAACATTCACAACATAAATTGGGTAAAGCTGCGGACATTGTTGTTAGTGGAATGACGCCAAACGAGCTTCACGAATTGGTTTGTAAAATGGTTGAATGTGACGAATTAAATTTTGGCGGAATTGGAAAATATAACACGTTTACGCATTTAGATATACGCGACAAAAAATCGCGTTGGGATTATACAAAAAAATAATTATGGCAAAACAATCTTATAAAGATAAAAACGGTACAACGCGAATTGGCGACGCGCTTCGTTGGTTGGTTGCCAATGGAAAAAAGGTTGCGCCGGAATTATTAGGTTTGGCCGGTAACATTACGGGAATCGAACCCTTAAAAATTTTAGCCGACAAAATAAATTCAGACAAAGACATTTCACAAATTGACAAAGATTTTTTAATAAAAGAAATTGAATTTGATATGATTGAAATGCAAGAAGTCACAAAGCGTTGGACGTCAGACAATGCGGCGGATTCATTTATGACAAAAAACATTCGTCCTTTGGTATTGGCTTTTTTAACGTTAACCTTATTTATTTACATTGTTTTAGATTCGTCAATTGGTGGATTTAATATTGCGCCACAATGGATTGATTTATTGTCGAGTTTATTATTATTAGTTTACGGCGGTTATTTTGGTGCGCGGTCCGCTGAAAAAATTGTCAAAACCTGGAAAAAATAAAATGGCAAAAAAGCAAACACAAATACAAGTCTTTAAAAAGACTAAAAAGAAGCGAAAAGGCATACATTCCAAAAACAAAAATTCAACGATTAAAACGTCTAAAAACTACAAAAAACGATATAAAGGTCAGGGCCGGTAAATATCTTTTTAAATTTTTGTATTTTTGCTAAAATCTTATTTTTATGTCATTAGCAGACGAATCAAAATTATTATTAATTCCAAGCGGTTACAACTCTGGAAAAGTTTATTCAGTATTTCCAACAGACGGCGACGGCGATTTCATATACACACGAAGTGGCGACGCGTCAAGGATTAATCCAGGCGGTTATATTGAAACGGTCGGAACAAATATTCCGCGAATAGATCACACCGCCGGGAATTGTCCTAGTTTATTGTTAGAACCGCAACGCACAAATTTAGCTTTATACAGTGAGCAATTTTTGGGGACCAATTGGACTTCTGGAAACACATCATTGACATCAAACAATACAATTGCGCCGGATAATCAATTGACCGCCGATAAACTTGCAAGAACATCAACAAGTGGAAGTTATCGTACACATTTTATATACAAAGCAGCAAATGCAATAACCTACACAACATCGATGTTCATCAAACAAGGTTCAGACAATTATTTTGCAATGAGGTCGCAAGGTTCTTATCCGTCAAGAGTTGATATTAGATTTAGGTTTGATACAGGTT
>ERZ887849.1829-NODE-1829-length-18603-cov-5.340198_pt1 | contig 18603 bp, 15 predicted proteins | sample MGYA00521267_ERZ887849 | MGnify/ENA primary metagenome ERZ887849 (study PRJEB32303, sample SAMEA104408601) | aquatic metagenome | biome: Brackish water; feature: Pelagic; material: water | place: Baltic Sea | collected 2014-06-06T16:11:00 | depth 2,863 m ... | reverse complement strand
GCCTGCATTAAGGCGTCGTCCACCGCGGTTCACTCCTCGTCTAGGCGAAAGACACGTACGTCTACTCCCGACATTGTGTCGTATGTATGGACGACGCGCTGCACCGAGATGCCCATGGATCGCAGGTCAGGCGTACCCTTTTGAGGTGTCATCTCCAACCACTGGCGTATCGGCAGGGCAGGCTCTGCGCGCCGCTGAGGTTTTGCGGGTGACCTACCCCGAGGCTGACTGCGAGTTGGACTTCGCCAACCCGTTGCAGCTACTCATCGCCACGGTGCTGTCGGCGCAGTGCACCGACAAGCGCGTCAACGCGGTCACGCCCGCGCTATTTGATCGTTATCCCGACGCGGCCGCCTTTGCCGGTGCCGACACTGATGAGCTGGAAGAACTGATCCGGACCACCGGGTTCTACCGGGCAAAGGCGCGCAATATTCAAGGGCTGGCCGGGCAATTATGTGCACGCTTCGGCGGGGAGGTTCCCGCTGAACTTGATGCGTTGGTGACGCTGCCAGGAGTGGGCCGAAAAACAGCGAACGTGGTGCTTGGTTATGCGTTTGGCATTCCCGGAATCACCGTGGACACCCATGTGGGCCGGGTGGCGCGGCGACTGGGCTGGACGAGTCAGACCGATCCGGTCAAGGTGGAGCAGGATCTCATGCAACTCCTGCCGCAGCCTGACTGGACCATGGTGAGTCAGGACCTGATCTGGCATGGCCGCCGCTGTTGCGTAGCGCGGAAACCCCGATGTGGGCAGTGCCCACTTGCGACCCTGTGCCCCTCGGCTGAGGGTGCCACGGATGCGGCGGAGACCTTGCCGGTGGCAAAGAAACCTAAACCCGCACCGAAGCGTCGATCAAGCGGTGCCCTGCTCGCGATCGCTGCGGTCTTCATGGTCACGGCATGTTCGGCAGCCGATGGAAATATTGCTGGCGAACGCGTCTCCACCACGGCGACTACGCAAGCAGATGGGGCCGCCACCACCTCACCGCGCGACCCGGCGCTGGCTGCACTGATCATTGCCGCCGGGTTAGCGCCGTGCCCGGACTCTGACCGCACTGCCGTGGCGATTGAACCGATCGGTCGCGTGGGCGGTGGACTGCCGGTGCTCACCCTGCCCTGTTTGGGAGATGGACCCGATGTGGTGCTGTCTGGGCTGCGCGGCACCCCGATGCTGATCAATATCTGGGCTTCGTGGTGTCCGCCCTGTATTGCCGAAATGCCCTATCTGGCCCAGGCCGCGCGCGATCACTCCGACGAACTGCTCGTGCTGGGCATCGACGTGCAGGACCGCCCCGGATCGGCCCTGGACCTCGCCGCAGCCTTGGACATCGGTTTTGCGTCGGTGAGCGATCCAGGTTTTGATATTCGGGCGCCACTGGTTATTCCTGGCCCACCGGTGACGTTCTTCGTTGATGCCGACGGGGTTATTCAAGGCCGCCAAGACGGAGCTTTCCCCACCCAGCAGGCACTGGCCGAGCAGCTGTCCAGCTACCTGGGCATTGATCCGGCATGAAGGATCCGGCATGAAATTTGTGGAGCGAACCCCAGGCACTGGCTGGATTGATGACACCGCGCCGGTACCCACCTGGCTGGAGCCGCTAAAGGACCGGGTGCGCGGGGTTCCGGCCACCGCCCTCACCCGGTTCACCCCACCTCGCGAAGGTGGCCGTAACTCGGCCGTGCTGGTCTTGATCGGTGAATCCAACGGTGCTGCCGATCTACTCATCACCGAGCGGTCCCACACCATGCGTTCACACGCCGGACAACCCTCCTTCCCCGGCGGGGCAATGGATGCCGGTGATCTTGACGCGCGTTCCTGTGCCATGCGCGAAGCAGCAGAAGAAGTTGGACTCAATGACAGCGGCGTCAGCATTTTCGGTGCCCTGCCTGATCTTTGGGTGCCGGTATCGGGGTTCATCGTCACCCCGATCCTGGCCTGGTGGCACACCCCCGGCCCGGTAAGCGTGGTTGATGTCGACGAGGTAGCCAGCGTGCATCGGGTGAGCATCGCCGACCTGGTGGACCCCGATAATCGGCTGCAGGTCCGTCATCCCAGCGGCTATGTCGGCATGGGTTTTCGCGTGCACGGGTTGCTGGTGTGGGGATTCACCGCCGGAATCATCAGTGGCCTCCTTGATTTTGGTGGCTGGGCACAACCTTGGGATCGAGATCGAATCGAAGATCTCGAGGGTCCTGCTGCGTGAACATCGTCGACTGGGTCCTCATCGGCGCCCTGCTGGTTTTCGCCTGGACAGGATGGCGTCAAGGATTCGTCGCCGGGCTGGCCTCTTTCGCCGGATTTCTCAGCGGTGGGTTACTTGCCGCGATCGCCCTACCCCCACTGGTGGAACGATTTTCCATCTCTGACTTCGCCGGTGCGATCATTTTGGCCGGATCCATCGTCACCCTCGCCTTGATCGGCCAAACTCTGGCATCCATTATTGGACGCCGGTTGCGCGCAGGAATCGAATGGAACAGCGTGCGCACCCTGGACAACATCGGCGGCGCCGCACTCAACGTCACCGCGCTCGCGGTGATCCTGTGGATCGTGGCCTCGGCCGTCACGGTTCTCCCTGATCAGAACGTGGTGCGCCAGGTGCGCAGCTCGGTGGTGATTACCGGTATCGACCGCGTGGTTCCTGACGCTGCCCGCGACTGGTTTATCGGTCTGCGCGACGCGGTGGATGCCTCAGGTTTACCGCGCGTCTTCGCGGGGATCGGCATTGATGCCGGGCCCGATGTGCCCGCCCCCGATGCCGACCTGTTGCGTGACGTGGCCGTGCGAGCGGCCTGGCCCTCACTGGCGCGGGTATTTGGTCCGGCCTGCTCCACCAACATCACCGGATCGGGTTTTGTCTATGCCCCACAACGCATCATGACCAACGCCCATGTCGTGGCCGGAATCAGCGAGCCGCGCATCCAGATTCCTGGTGATCCCAATTCCTATCGCGGTCGCGTCGTGGTATTTGATCCTGAACTTGATCTGGCGGTCATCTATGTGCCAGACCTGCTCGCACCTGCACTGGAATTCAGCGCAGCGCAGGCAGACACCGGTGATTCCGCTGTTGCAGCAGGGTTTCCCGGCGGTGGTGACCTGCGCGCATCACCCGCTCGAATCCGTGCTGTAGTTGATGCCCGCGGGGAGAACATCTACGGCCGGGTGGGGCCGACCCGCGAGGTTTATACCTTCCGCGGTGAGGTGCGACCAGGAAATTCCGGTGGCCCACTGCTGTCACCATCTGGTGATGTGCTGGGCGTGATCTTCGCCTCTGGCGCGGGAGATCCCGACACCGGCTATGCACTTACTGCCGACCAGGTGGCCCAGGTTGCTGCCACGGGACGAAACGCGACCGTGGGGCTAGCAGACACCGCGTGCCGCTGACGTGTACCTGACGTACTAGGGGCGCAAACTCACCGGTGGGTCACCCAACCACAGTTGGTGAATAAGTTCGTGGTGCAGGCGGACTGAAACATCAGCGGGCACGGCCGTGTCAGGACTGCAGATCGTGTCGGCGGCTCGAGTCCATAGCCGTTGCGCACCCACGATATTCACGCGGGCAGCCTGGGTAGCCGCAGCAGCGGCTTGTGCCATCGCCCGCCAATAGGTTCTCTCAGCCTCCGGGCAACTGCGCCAACGCTGCTCAAGCACCTCGTGCGCGTGAAACGGGTATCCCTTCGCTAGATAAGTCAGCGCTTCGTTGATGGCGAGGTCGGTAGCAACGTGATCTCGCTCGGGTACCTGGGGGAATCCGGTTGAGCCCCACGGCAGCGGCCGCCCCAGTTCGTCCCGGGGCCGGGTGTTGCTTAGGCGTCGATTGATTTCAGCCACGTCAACAGCCGATCACGAAAGAGTTCCGGTTGCTCCTCATGCGGGAAGTGACCGGCACCATCAATGGCAGCGTATTCGTATTCGCCGCTGACCCACAGGTTAGATCCTGCCGCTGCGCGTAGTGGCACCGACGCATCCAAGGACCCGTGCACCTGAAGCACCGGCACCGTAATGGGAGACTTCATGCGTTGGGCATAGCGCAGCCCATCGCTGCGCAGAAAAGATCGAAACGCCCAGCGGTGATACTCCACCGCGCAGTGTGCTGTGGGCCACAGCGCGAACGCCGAGCGATAGGTCAACTCTGTTTCGCTATCAAGCCACTGTGTGGTAGCCGACCAGTCGCGCAGCATGTCGCCGATCCGAGCGCAGTCGTCAGCCATCAGTGAGCGCTCAGGCAGGAATGGCCACTGATATCCCACCGCATACATTGATTGGCGTTGCAGCCCATCGCGAAAGACCGATCGGCGGAGTCGGCGGGGGTGGGGCATGGAGACGACAGCGATCGCCCGGACAACATCGGGGGTGAGTACGGGCATCGTCCAGGCAATCAATCCACCCCAGCCATGCCCTACGACAATTGCCGACTCTTCACCCAGCGACCGGATGACGCCGGCCACGTCGTTAGCCAACGTGGTGGGGTCATAGCCATGGGGGGTGTGGTCGCTGCCACCGTAGCCGCGCATGTCCATGGCTACCGCGCGAAAACCAGCGTCAGCGACGTCTTGGAGATGGTGGCGCCAGGTCCACCAGAACATGGGGAATCCGTGCAGGAAGACCACGAGGGGCCCGGTGCCAACTTCAGCAATATGGAAACGGGCACCATTGGCCGAGATATCTCGATGCGTCCACGGCCCGGGAGCGTGGATGACCTGCTGGGGGTCAAGCAGGTCTGGTTGGCTCACCGGACGCGCTGGTTCAATGTGATGAACCTGGCGGTAACGACGGATCTGCAGGGCCAGAACTGCTCAGAGCCGCCTTTGTTTTTGCGATCTCTGCGATCGTGCGCTCGGGTCCCTTGATCTTCTTGGCCGAACTGCGTGAGATGAGTCCGAGAACGACCGCGATGAGGAATAACACAACGGTGACGATGCCGAAACCGGCCCATACTGGCAGCCCGAGCGCGACCAGAACATAGGCGATGGTGACCAGGGCAAAGATGCCAGCGAGGCCGGCTAGGAGGATGGCTGCGGTGAGAATGACACCGGTCTTGGCGGCGGCCTGTGTGCTGCCGGCGAGTTCTGCCTTGGCGAGGTCAACCTGGGCCTTGATGAGTCGTTGAAGATCTGCAACGGTCGTGGCGAGCAGGGTCTTGAGAGAGGTTTGGGTACCCAGATCTGACATCAGCGCTTCCTTTCAACAGACGTACGAACGCCATGAGGCTAGTGGGTCAGCGCGTCCCGCGTGGTCGTTGCCCGTGGTTTGACCGTTTGGGCTGATCATTTGTGCGCGGAGCAGGTCGGGGTGGGCCAGCACCGATCAGGCTAATGTGGTCGAGGACACGGTCAGGGCCGAAGCGCAAAAACAATGCGAAAGAAAACTCACACCGAGAAAGGGGTGGCTCACGCACATGCTCGTGGCTTCCCTTGCTCTCATCGGCCTGACCACCGCCGTGGTTCCCCTCGTCGTTCGCTACCTCGGGCGGTACACCGGATATCCCCTTGCCGTGATCTTTCTCGTGGCCGCCGGGCTCCTGCTCACCCAAGCCCCCGAAGTAATGCGCGGGGAAACGGTGGTGCAGTCCTGGCAGTGGGTCGCCGCCTTCGATGTGCAATTCACGCTGCGATTGAACGGCCTGTCCCTGCTCTTCGCCATGCTCGTGCTCGGGGTGGGAGCCCTGGTCCTCAGCTATGCGCCCCAATACCTCGATCCGCACTACGAAGTGCGCCGCCTCTACACGGTGTTGACCCTATTCGCCGCGGCCATGTTGGGCATCGTGTTGGCCGGAGACCTGGTCTTGCTTCTGGTCTTCTGGGAGATCACCAGCGTGAGCAGCTTCCTGCTGGTCGCCGGTGCCGGCACCGCGGGGGCGAGGCCGGCAATACGGGCACTCGTTGTCACCGGCTTCGGTGGACTGGCCCTGTTCGGTGCGGTGGTGCTCCTGGCCGTGAAGACACAGACAACCGACATCGCCACCGTATTTGCCCTCGCGCCCGAACGGTTGTCGGTGACAGACCTGTCCATCGTGGCTGCCCTGATCATCCTCGCCGCGTTTACCAAGTCCGCGCAGTTGCCCTTCCACTTCTGGCTGCCCGGAGCAATGGTTGCCGTCACACCGGTGAGCGCCTATCTGCACGCCGCGACGCTGGTCAAGGCAGGGATCTACCTGCTGTTATTGATGTCTCCGCTCTTCCTGGACTTCCCCGCCTGGAACATCACGCTGCTCGTTTTTGGTCTGGCTACCGCGCTGTTCGGTGCTTTCGAAGCGCTCCGACAGCGAGACCTCAAGGCACTACTGGCCTACTCCACCGTCAGTCAGCTTGGCACGATGGTGGCCCTCGTGGGCGTGGGTACCTCCGCCGCGCTCGCAGCCGCAGCTCTGCTTGTGGTTGCCCATGCGCTGTTCAAGGCCACCCTGTTCATGCTGGTGGGAATCGTTGATCGCGAGGCAGGGAGCCGAGATCTGGATGAGTTGTCCGGGCTATGGCGAGTGATGCCGATCACGGCCGGCCTCACCGGATTAGCCGCGATGTCGATGGCCGGCGTGCCACCCCTGGTCGGCTTCGTTGCCAAAGAAGAAGCCTTCTATTCCTTCCTGGATGTCCCGCAATCCTCCTGGGCCCAAGGCCAACAGTGGGCGGGCATCGCAGCCGCCGTCATCGCGGTGCTGGGCGCATCGTTGACCTTCGCCTACAGCGCGCGGATCTTTGCAGGTGCTTTCTTCGGGCCGCTAAAGCAACGCAACCTCTATGAACCTTCGTGGCTGTTTCTGGCACCAGCCGTGGTGCCGGCCGTGGCGGGCTTGGTGCTAGGAATCGCACCCGGTTTACTCAACAGCATCATCGATCGCACCACCGTGGACGTTGGTTTCACGATGGTTGGCTCCGATCTGAGCCTGTGGCATGGCGTCAGCATCGCCCTGGGTTTGTCTGCCATTGCCATCAGCCTTGGGCTGCTGCTGCACTTCAGGCGGCGCTGGGTTATTCGCTGGCTGGGCGAAGAGCCACCCGTGGCCAGTGGCCCGCTCATCTTCGATCGCATCTGGTTCGCACTGGTGCGCACCGGCTCATGGGTGGGTCGCTCCGCGCATAGCGCATCGGTTGGGGTTCACCTGTTCGGTGTCGGTGTGCTCATCGTTGCTCTCACGATCCTTGGTTTCGCGATCATCCCGGGTGCGACCGATGGTTTGGCGCCGGTGATTCCAGACTCGATGCAATTGGTCGACGTCGCGATCCTCGCCCTGCTCGTGCCCACCGTTGCCTTCCTGGCCCGAGCTCGAACCACGATTACCGCGCTGGTCCTCGCCGGATTCGTGGGCCTCATCCTTTCGGTCTGGCTCCTCCTGCTCGGCGCCCCTGATGTTGCGTTGACCCTGCTGCTAGTGGAGTTCCTCACCGTTGTGGTCGCAGCCCCGGTGCTGGCCCGCCTACCCCGACACCGAGATGTGGGACGCCCGACCATGGCTGCGGTGGCAGCTGTGGTCGTCGGAGTCAGCAGCGGTCTTGCCGTGTGGGCATTCACCGGGCGTCGCGGGCCCTCCGAACTTTCCGCCTACTTCCTCACCGAAGCCGAAGAACTCACCGGTGGCACAAACGTGGTGAATACCATTCTGGTGGACTTCCGCGGCCTGGACACCCTGGGTGAAATTACGGTGCTTTTCGCTGCAGCACTCGGTTTATTGGCGGCCACCGCAGTGGGAGTTCGAGCAAGGAAAGACGCGGTGACCGAAGTGCTCGGCCGTGGAGAGCAAACGGTACTGCGCGTGGGAGCACGCATCGTGATTCCACTTCTCCTTATTGCCACGGTCGTGTTGTTCTGGCGCGGCCACGATGAACCCGGCGGCGGCTTCATCGCTGGACTTACCGCGGGTTCGGCCGTTGCAGTGGCCATGATCGCCGGCATCAGGATTGCGTTGCCGAGCTCGGGGGCCATGCTGGCGGCGGGGTTAGGAACCGCGCTGGTGTCTGCACTTATCGGTCCACTCACCGGTGGCGCGGTACTGGCTCCGGTGAAAGTAGACGTGCCCATCGTTGGTTCCTTGACCTCGTCGTTGATCTTTGATTTGGGTGTCTTACTGATCGTGGTTGGTCTGGTGCGCGTCGCCCTGGAGCGTCTAGACGGCATGCACATCGACGCTGGCAATGACACGGACGACGGCAATGACACGGACGACGGCAATGATCTCGAATGGGATGGCCAAGATCGGTCATCGGCGGTCGATGTGACGGAGGCTCGATCATGACTCTCGCCATCGCCGTGGCCGTCCTCGCCGCTGTCGGAACGTACCTGATCGTGCGCGGTGGAGCGGTGCGCCTGATTCTGGGTTTCATCCTGCTCGGCCATGCAGCCAACCTGATCATCATCGCTGCCGGTGGCACCTTCCGTCGTGAGGCGCCCCTGGTTGATGGTGGTGTCGTGCTGGAGACGATGGCTGATCCGCTACCGCAGGCGTTCGTGCTGACCGCAATCGTAATCACGTTCGGCGTCACCGTCTATCTGCTCAGTCTGGTGGCGCGAACGGCGAAGAGGTCTGCACGAAATGCCGGGGAGGGTGGCGCCCATGACTGATGTGTCGTTCCTGACGACGTGGGCGCTGCCGGCAGTTTTCGGCGTTCCACTCTTTGCCGCTGTCGCGACGTTTATTTTGGGCGCGCGCTGGGCGAGCCGATTAATCGGCCTGCTCGTTCCCATCGTGGTGTTCGTCATCGCGGTTTTACTGATCGTGGCGACCGCAGATGGCAGCGTTGTCGTTGCCCAGATTGCCGGGTGGCCCGGTGGTGTATCCATTGCCTTCGTCGGTGACCTATTCAGCGCGCTCATGCTCGCCGCCACGTCGGTCATGGTGTTCACCTGTCTGGTTTTTGCCTATTCAGCCGGCCTCGGAATGGACCGGTGGTTTATTCCGTCGGTATCCATCATGACCGCAGGGGTGTACGGAGCTTTCGTGACCGGCGATCTGTTCAACCTGTTCGTCATGGTTGAAGTGGCGCTACTGCCCTCATACGTTCTGATGTCACGCAGCGGTGTTTTGACAGCGCTGCGATCGGCCCGGCTGTACCTCATCGTGAACCTCACGGCCTCAACCCTGTTTCTCGCCGGGCTCGGTGTGGTCTACGGAGTGACCGGCACGGTAAACCTGGCGGCGCTGGCCGGCTTAGGAATTTTCCCCGTGGTTGGTATTGCCGTCGGCGTCATCATGATGGCGATGATGCTCAAGGCTGCCCTGGTGCCCACGCACAGTTGGCTACCGGCGACCTACCCCTACACCTCACCGGCGGTCACCGCACTCTTCTCCGGCCTACTCACCAAGATCGGCGCGTACGCGATCGTGCGCATCATCTCCATCGTCTACGAGCCTGGCCAACTCATCACCGTCATCGTTATTGCGGTGTGCGTGGCCAGCATGATCGTGGGCGTACTCGGCGCGCTGGGCGAGGGCACCATCCGCGGGGGACTGACATTCCAAATGGTCAGTGGGATGGGCTACATCCTCGTTGGCGTGGTGCTTGCCGGCGCTGTGGGAATGGCTGCTGTCGTGTTCTACCTCATCCACCACATGATCGTGATGACGTCGTTGTTCTTGACCGGTGGCAGCGTGGAACACGAAGAGCGAACCGGCGTCGTTGGTCGATTGGGTGGATTAGCCAAGGCCCACCCCATCGCTGCATTTGCTTTCTTCCTATCTGCGGCATCGTTGGTGGGTCTGCCGCCGTTCTCGGGATTCTGGGCGAAACTGGGGGTGCTGACCGCCGCTGTGGACGCCGGCAGCGCCCTAGTAGTCGTGGTGGTCTTGCTGGTGAGCGTTGGAACATTGATGTCGATGCTCAAACTGGGAACGGGTGTTTTCTGGGGCCTGCCCAAGGGTGCGCGCGAAGACGAGGACACCCCCAGCGACGTCACGGTCGTGGCCGATACAACAGCAGGCAGGGCAGGCGCGACGGGTACCGCGATCGATATCGCGGCAGCGGTCGAGGCACCACCGATGACTCGGTGGCGTCCGTTTCTGGTCTTCCCCGGACTCGCCCTGGCATTGCTCAGCTTAGGGATCGGAATTTTTCCGGAGTGGCTACTTGATCTCACCCAGACCGCAGGTGAGTCCTTGAACGACACGGCCGGTTATGTCACAGCAGTGTTGGGGGGCGGGTCTTGATGATGAAAGTGATCCAACTTCTGTGGCGTTTACCGCTGCTTGTGCTGTGGGCGGCAGGTGCCATCACAACCGCGTCGCTTCAGGTAGCCCGCGACATCATCGCGCCCTCGGCAAAATTAAAGCCCGGCATCGTGATCGTTCCGGTCTACCTACGTACGCCGACACAACTTGCGGTGTGGGTGAGCCTGATCAATCTGACGCCGGGCACATTGACCATCGACGTGTCCGATGACCTTGACGAAGCCTGGGTGCACAGTTTGTACGCCGGTGACCCGCAGGCGCTGAAGGATGACCTGCGCGATCTACAACTGCGCGTGAGTCGATCCTTCGCCGACCATTTAGTGGGTGCCCAGTGACCACAGAACAGATCCTGATTAGCGTCGCCCTGGCCTTGGTGGTGATCGGAGCTTTCGCGGGCATTATTCGGGCAGCGATTGGGCCAACACTCGCTGATCGCATCGTGGCAGCCGAGCTTGGCTTCGTCGCCACCGTGGCCGCAATTGTGCTGATCGCGCTGCTCCTAGACGAACCGGTGTTGTTCGACTTCGCGCTCATCGCGGTCCTGATCGGATTCTTGACCACCATCGGTCTGTCCCGGTTGGTGCCGCGCACCAAAGAGCTGCGAACCAAAGTCACACGGCAGGATCGGTCATGATTGCCACGGTCGCGGTGGGCATCTTGATCATTGTGGGTGCCGGACTTATCACGCTGGCCGGTCTTGGGATCCTGCGACTTCCTGATCCCCTCACCAGGGCAAGTGCGGTCTCCAAGGCGGCAGCGCTCGGTCTGCTGCTTATCATTTTTGCCGCGATGATCGCCGATTGGTCGGTGCGTTCGGTGGTTGTCCTCACCCTCGTGCTCATCGCACACCTGGTGACCGTGCCGCTGTCCGGCTTGGCCCTGGCCCGCGCTGCGTATAGATCCGGGACGGCCAAGGCACCGGTGACCGTCATTGATGAACCTGCGGATCGGGATACGCGGGAAAGCTAGTCCTGACTATCGGCGCCGGACATGCCCTGGGCAATGAGGTTGATCACCGCAGGGTCAGCCAGGGTCGTGGCATCACCCAGCGCACGGTGCTCAGCCACATCGCGCAGCAGCCGCCGCATGATTTTGCCCGACCGGGTTTTAGGTAGTTCATCTACCACCATGATCTGCCGCGGTTTCGCGATCGGACCAATTTCGTGGGCAACGTGACTGCGTAGTTGGCTCACCAGGTCAGCTGGGTCGTCATCGGTGCTCACCCCACCACGCAGGATGACGAAGGCCACGATGCCCTGTCCGGTGGTGTCATCATGAGCGCCCACAACGGCTGCTTCAGCGACGCGGGGGTGGGAAACCAGAGCTGATTCCACCTCGGTGGTAGAAATTCGGTGCCCGGAAACGTTCATGACATCGTCGACCCGGCCCAGCAGCCACAGTGCCCCGTCATCGTCAAGTTTGGCACCGTCGCCGGCGAAGTAGTACTGCGGCCAGCGCGACCAGTAGGTGTCCACGTAGCGTTCGTTGTCACCCCAAATTCCGCGCAGCATGGCCGGCCATGGTTCGGTCAAGACCAGGTAGCCGCCGCCGCCAGCACCCACCGGGTGGCCCTCATCGTTAACCACCGCAGCGCCGATACCGGGCAGTGGTCCCATCGCTGAGCCGGGTTTACACGCGGTGACCCCGGGCAGGGGCGCAATCATCATGGCGCCGGTTTCGGTTTGCCACCAGGTGTCCACGATCGGGCAGTGATCACCGCCGATAACGCTGCGGTACCACATCCACGCTTCGGGATTGATGGGTTCACCCACGCTGCCCAGGAGCCGCAGGCTGGACAGGTCATAGCCGGCCGGAATATCTGCGCCCCACTTCATGAACGTTCGGATGGCCGTGGGTGCGGTGTAGAACAGGGTGACGCCATATTTGGCCACGATCTCCCACCAGCGGCCACGATGTGGTGTGTCGGGAGTGCCTTCATAAATCACCTGGGTTGCTCGATTAGCCAGGGGGCCGTAAACGATGTAGGTGTGCCCGGTAACCCAGCCCACATCGGCGGTGCACCAGTACACATCTGACTCGGGTTTCAGATCAAAGACGCTGGAGTGAGTGGAGGCAGCCTGGGTGAGGTAGCCACCGCTGGTGTGCAAGATGCCCTTGGGCTTTCCGGTCGTACCGGAGGTGTAGAGAATGAACAGCGGGTGCTCAGCATCAAAGGCCTCGGGGGTGTGCTGCACGGGTTGGCGATCCACGATGTCGTGCCACCACACATCACGGCCCGAGGTCATCGCAGTTTCTGCACCGGTGCGCCGCACCACCAAAACATGCTTCACGCTGGCCGCGGTTTCCACCGCATCGTCCACCGCAGGCTTTAACGCCATGGTGGAGCCGCGCCGGAACTGGCCATCGGCGGTAATCACCACGGTGGCTTGGGCATCGTCAATGCGGGACCGCAGGGCTTCAGCGGAGAATCCGGCGAACACCACCGAGTGGGGTGCGCCGATGCGCGCACAGGCCAGCATGGCCACCACCGCTTCGGGAATCATCGGCAGGTAGATCGCCACCCGATCACCGGCTTTCACGCCAAGTTCGGTGAGGGCGTGTGCAGCCTGGGACACCATCGTGTGAAGTTCGGCGTACGTGATGCTGCGGGTGTCCCCGCGCTCACCTTCGAAGTGGATCGCTACCTGATCGCCGAAACCGTCCTCCACATGCCGGTCCACGCAGTTGTACGCAACATTGAGTTTTCCGTCGACGAACCAGCGCGAGAAGGGCCGCTGGCTCCAGTCCAACACCTGCGACCACGGCTGTGCCCAGGTGAGCCGCTCGGCCTGATCGGACCAAAATCCCAGCCGGTCCGCATCAGCCTGGGCGTACATGTCTGCCGTGGCGTTGGCCTGAGCCGCAAAGGGGGCACTCGGGGGAAATTCGCGGGACTCACTGAGCAGATTAGACAGGGCGTCGTCATCGTGGGTCATGAGTGTGCTCCTGAGATTGATGGTGGGGCGCGACGGGGAACCCCCGCTATTTTGCCGCCGAGGACCACCATCTGGGCGGTATTTAGGGTATTTGCCGCGCTGGCTAGGCGCGTCGGAGGGAACGATGAGGTGCCCGAATGCGTCAAGATAGAGACTGCCCATCGAATGTGCGTCATCTGAGTGTGTGTCATCGGATCAGGAGAGTGTCTGTGCCACCCCGCGTGCTGGTTCCGTTGCTTTTCGCTATCGCTGCCGCGCTCGGCCTTGTCATTGGTGCTGTGCTGCCCTCGAGCAATAGCACCGTGGCCGCCGGTGATGCCGACTCCGCTGCCCCCGCCGACCCCGCGCCGGAACCCGATTCCGAACCCGATTCCGAACCCGATTCCGGTACAGCACCGGCCCCTGCGGTGGGCGATGTCATCGGCGCCGGCGGCGGCGTATCCGCGGTCAACCTGCCCCAGCCTGCCTTCGACATAACGCCGCTCGCCCCGGGCGAGACGCCGCCGCAGTTCGTCGTGGTGTCCTTCGACGGGTCCGGTAACGACGCGGTGTTCCATCGCTTCATGGAAACCGCGGACGCCACCGGAGCCAAGTACACGTTTTTTCTCTCCGGCCTCTACATGCTGCCTGACGAGAAGCGTTATGAATACACCAACCCCGGACGCTCAGCCGGAGAGTCCGGAATTGGTTTCGGTGGCACTGCCGACGATGTCCGTGGCCGGGCAGAAAACTTCCGAGAGGCCTATGAGAAAGGCCACGAGATTGGCACCCACTTCGGTGGCCACTACTGCCAAACCAACGGTGGCTCTGTCGTTGATTTCAGCGGCGCCGATTGGGATTCTGAGCTGAGTCAGATGGAACTCTTCCTCGACGATTGGGCTGCGAACACCGGGACCAGTACCCCGAACCCGTTGCCCTTCAACGGTTCTGTCTTCAAGGGTGCGCGCACGCCGTGCCTAGAGGGCGATCGCGACGCGATGTACCCGGTCTTTGTTGACCACGGTTTCACCTACGACGCATCCAACACCGGATTCTTCCAGTGGCCGGTCCAAAACTCATACGGCCTGTGGGACTTCCCACTGGCAACGCTGAAGGTAGGCGACACCGGCCGCTCAGCGATCGCCATGGACTACAACATCTACTACCAGGCATCCAATGGCGAGACCAACATCACCGATCCAACCGAATGCGCAGAAATCAAGCGCCTCTCCTACGACACGTTGATGAACGCTCTCACCGCGTCCTATAACGACACCCGCGCGCCACTCATCTGGGGCATGCACTGGAGCAACTATGCATGCGGTGCGTTCATCGAGGCCACGAATGAGTTCGTCACCAATGCCACGGCGCAGTTTCCCGACGTGCGATTCGTGAGTTTCGCGCAATTGGCCGAGTGGATGGACGCCCAAGACCCTGCGGTGCTCGCTGCATTGCAGGCCCGCGGCACCCAGCTGTACTAGCACCCGATCTACTTAGCGCCGTGGTTGTCGCTATGGATCCCCTCGCTGACCTTGCTGGTCTACCCGGCGTTGCCGACGCATGTGCCCGGGCCCGCGACGAGGTTGATGCACTGCTGTGGGATCGGTCGCTGCGAGCCAAGGCGGCAGAAATTGTGGCCGAGTCGGCCATCCAGGGTGCCCGAGCAAGCGCGGCTCTGGAAGGCGCCGAGGTGTCTATCGACGCCATGCGGGCCGGGGTTAGCGACGAGGACTCACCCATGGGCCGGGCGGTGGCCGCTGCCGAAGCTGTGACCGCAGCCATCCCGCGCCAGGTCGACACCTGGTCGCGTTCCCCGCTCCAGGTGATCGCCCATCTACACGTGGTGGCCGCTCGCGGTTTCGATCGAGATGACGCTCGCGGTCGCCCACGTGACACCGACGAGGTGGTTGATCCACTACACATCGGTCTCATCCCGCCGGTAACCGATATTTCCCCACGCTTCGATGCTCTCGCCACGGTGCTCACTCGTCCCACCCAAGCGCCGGCTGTGCTCGTGGCCGCCATCGCGCACGGGGAGTTGCTGGCGCTGCGTCCCTTCACCTGGGGGTCGGGGCTGATAGCTCGGGCGAGCCTGCGCCTGGTGCTCGCTGCGCGAGGCGTGGACCCGGACCTGTGGGGCTGCCCGGAGCTCGGTCTCCTGGCCCAGGGGCGCCCGACCTACGTCAAAGCATTGAAGGCCTATGCCAGCGGTGAGCCAGCAGGCATGGCCGAATGGATCATCTTTAACGCCGAGGCGATTCGGTTGAGCCAACAACGGCTGTAGCGCCGCGGCAAAGATTACCCGCCCGGTACTGTTTCGCTTCATGGATCATCCCGCGCGCGCTGGACTCATCGGAGCGGCCGTAGCCGTAGGCCGTAGCTTTCAACCCAACCTGCTCACCCGAGGCAGCGTCGATCAGGCGATCATCTCCGGTGCCACCTCGGCGTTCGCCTACGGGCTGTTCTCCAGCGGTGACTCACTCATCAATGCGGTGGCCGCCCGTATCTCCCGATCAGAGCATCCCAGTTCAGCGGCACGTCTGGGCGTGGCTGCGGCCGTGGGCATCATCGGCGGGGCCGTGGTGCGCAGCGTGGAATGGCGTGAGCATGAATCTAACCGGCGAGCCGCAATCCGGCTTACCGGCCAGGCACTCACCGTGGGGAGTTCGGTGAGCACGCTGTCCACCCTCACCGGGCGCCACGACACCGGGCGGCGCACAGCATTGGCCGCCTCAGCCCTCGCCGGGGCCGCATCCTGGCTGGTCACCACGCCCTGGCGGGCAGCCCCCGGATCGCTCATCGGGGAACAATTGCCCGGGGCCTTGTCGCGCGGCACTGAATACTTCCTGGAAGACACCGTTCGCGAGGTTCGCCCGATCGAAGCTCTCGGCATCGCCGGTGTGGTGGGCGTTGTCACCTACGGCCTGGCTCGTGCAGAGTCTCGGTTGACCAACCTGGCCAGCCGAGTCGCCACCGTGGTCATCGGTGGCGAACCGGCCGACCATCGGCTGCTGGGCCGCGTGACCGCCACTGTTTTCACCGGCACTGCGGCATATCTGGCGATCGGTCGGGTGTCAAAGATGTTGTCCAAAGGTGGTGGCTCGATTGAACCCGGGCACGCGAGGGCACCTGATTCACCGATGATCACCGGGTCGGCGGCCTCTGGGCTGGCCTGGGACAAGCAAACTCGCGAGGGTGCCCGATGGTTGAGCATGACCCTGCCGCCGGCATCCATTGCAGCCGTCATGGGTGTGGCCAGCGCTGAGCAGCCGATTCGCGTGTATGCCTCACTGGACATCGCCGAGTCGGAGGCTGCTCGGGCGCAGGTGTTGCTTGATGAAATTGACCGAACGAATGCATTGCAGCGCAGTGCTTTTGCGCTTTTCTCCCCCACCGGGTCGGGCTATGTAAACTATGTTGCCACCGAAACCTTTGAGTTTCTCACCCTGGGTGACTGCGCATCGGCAGCGATCCAGTACTCGGTACTGCCCTCAGCGCTATCCCTGGGCGATGTGAGCGCGGGCACGGCACAAACACGCATGGTGATTGACGGCATCATCAAGCGTCTGCTGGCAATGCCGGCTAATACGCGACCGAAGTTCTATCTGTTTGGCGAAAGCCTGGGCTCCCAAGTGAGTCAGGACATGTTCCGGGGCAGTTGGATCTACGGGCCATCCGGTGCCGGCGTTACTGCGGCGCTGTGGATTGGTACACCGTCGGCGTCTACCTGGCGCAAGGAACTCTGGGGTCAGCGCAGTCTGGCCGATGCGCCAACGCTCGGCCCGGGTGCCACCTACCTGCCACGGTCGGTACCCGACTGGCGCCATCTTGATTCAACCGAGCGCGATGCGATCGATTATCTACTTTTGCAAAACGGCGATGACCCGATTCCAAAGTTCGGCACCCAGGTCATGTGGCGCCGCCCCGACTGGCTCGGCCCCGATCGCCCACTCGGTGCACCCAGGTCTACCCAGTGGGTACCGGGCACCACCTTCCTGATGACATTCCTCGACATGTTGAATGCCCTCACGCCCACGCCGGGCACCTTTGCTGAGGGCGGCCACGACTACCGCGATGTGCTACCTGAGGCACTGTCTCGAACCTGGCGGTTGACGGCGACTCCGGAGCAGATGCAGCGGATAAACGTGGCGCTTCGGCAGCGGGAATTGGCGTGGGAGTTGCATCGCGATCAGGCAGCGGCAATGGCCAAGCCGGCCGATGAGCAAAAAGAGGCGCTGCAGAAAGTACTCGCAACCGCAACGAAGTATGTGGGCCACGAGGTAGACGAAGAAGAATTACGCCGACTCATCTCCACCGGGTTGCAGCCACTGGGCGTCGAGTAGGTCCCATTCCGGGGGAATGAGACCATCGACGACCGGGCCCTGGGCAAACCAGGGCGCGGGGGCAACCACGGGGGTGCGCGACCCACTCATCCACGCCGCCCACCAGCTAAACGTGGAGTTCGCGATCACATAGGCCGCACCGTGGCTCATGACCCACATTTCATGTGCCGCATCGGGCGCTCCGGTGATCACTTCACCAGTCACCATCGTGGCGGCAGCACGGTGGTCATCGGAAAAAATCCAGACCGGGCCGGTAATTCCGCGAGAGCGATGTCGGGCTATCGCGCGCGCGTAGTAGTCAGAATCGAGCAGGCCAAACTGGGGCACCAACGCATAATCACCGCGACGCACATGCACGATGAGCGGCTTTTCCGCCGCTGAGCGTCGCGCCAGGTCCAGGGCCCATTGGCTGGGTTGCCGTAACTCTGGGCGGCGCGGCATGCCGTAATCCATGGCGGTGGCGGCCAGTTTCCAAGACTGAAAATATCCTCGCAGCGCAGTGCCGGCGGGTAGTTGCAGGATGGCCCGATCATGACCCACCACATCGGAGGAGTAGATACGCAGTCGGCGGCGCAGCCACGGACTTTTGCGAATAAGTCGAGCCCACGCACGGCTGGGGTAGCGACCCGGGGTGGACCACCAGCGTCGCTCTGGACGCCAGGTACCGGGTAGGTCAAAGCCGGTGATGGCCAGGCCGTGGTCGGTGATGCCATGGCGGGTGTGGCTGGTGTCCAGGATGAGTGCCGCCCGCCGCTGTCCGGCGAGAGCGGCACCTGCGGCATAGCCGAACAGTTGATTGCCCAGGCCTCCCACAATTTGGACAGAAACTGCGCGCGCCATGGGCAGACGGTAGCGGGCGAGAACGAAAACGAATAACTGTACGTGCCCTCGCGATGTCAATTCCCGCACTAGCCTGCCGTTGTGAGCACCGAAACCACACCGATGTCGCTGCCACTTCCCGAAGGCCGCAAACGCAGAGTGTGGCCGTGGGTGGTGGGCGGACTCACCGTGTTGCTTACCCTGGGGCTGCTTACCGGTGTGTCCTTTGGCCACTACTCCGTGAAGCGGTCCTTTCCCCAAACCAGTGGGGTGATTGAACTTGCCGGACTTTCGGCCCCTGTCGACGTCCTGCGCGATGAACGCGGTGTTCCTACGCTGTACGCCGACACGATGGACGATCTGCTTTTC
>ERZ887849.1827-NODE-1827-length-18605-cov-6.692345_pt1 | contig 18605 bp, 14 predicted proteins | sample MGYA00521267_ERZ887849 | MGnify/ENA primary metagenome ERZ887849 (study PRJEB32303, sample SAMEA104408601) | aquatic metagenome | biome: Brackish water; feature: Pelagic; material: water | place: Baltic Sea | collected 2014-06-06T16:11:00 | depth 2,863 m ... | reverse complement strand
CGGCGCATCACGGGCCAGGATCTGCGGCTGCAAGGCACCCTTGCGATCACCACCACCGATACCTTGGCCAGTTGTGTGCTGGCCCCGCACCTTGTCGCGTTCAAGCGCGCGCACCCGGCGATTGAGCTCAATCTGTTGTTGGAAAACCAGTACGTCAATCTATCGAAACGCCAAGCCGATATCGCGATCCGCCCGACCCTGTCACCGCCTGACACCTTGGTCGGTCGACGCATCGCCGCGATTGCGTTTGCGCCGTTTGTGTCCGCACACCTGCTGACGGATAAACCAAATCCACATCTCAACGATCTGGATTGGATTGCCGTGGACGAAAGCTTGGCGCATCTGGCCGCCGACAAATGGTTTCGCGCCACGCTGCCCGGCGCCAATGTGGTGATGCGTTCCAATAGTCTGACCGGCTTGATGGCGGCGGCCGTCAGCGGCATGGGGGTGGCGATGCTGCCCTGCTTTATCGGCGACCCGTCCCCGGTGCTGACGCGCCTTGCGGACCCTGTTGATGCGGCAGCGAGCGCGCTTTGGCTTTTAACCCACGAAGACTTACGTCACACCGCCCGGGTCCGTGCGTTCATGGATTTCATGGCCGATGCGTTGAAAGACGATGTCGCGCTTTTGGAGGGGCGACTGTGCCCTTTCCCCCCGGAAGAAGGTTAGGGTGAGGGGTAGTTAGGTGGATTTAAACCGCGACGTTGAACTCAGCTAAGGTCGCCCGCAGGCTGTCGATGTCCGTGAACAAATGCGTATGCAGACCGGCAGCGGCGGCTTGTTCGATATAGCCCGCGTGATCGTCGACGAACAATGTCTGCGCAGGCGCCCAATCCAGTTTATTCAACAACGTCGCAAACGACGCCGAAAAATCTTTGCTGAGACCGACGACGCCGGAAAAAAACATGCGGTCTTCGAAAATTTCCGGGAGTTCCGGCGCGACCTCAGCGACGGCGTCAGCTAAAAATTGGCCATTATTGGTCAACAGCGCGATCTGGTGATTGGCTTTCAGGGCGCGGGCAAGATCAAGCATCGCGGGCTCGGGCGCCATCGCCCATTTACGCGCCGCCAGCCACTGGCCGACCCGCACCGGCACGCCGAGCCGGTCCGCGATTCCACTGATATAGCTATCCACATCGATCAGCCCCTGGTCGTGCTGATCGTCAAACCCGCTGTCGAAGATTTTACTGCGGATATCTTCTTTCGATACCTCAAGCGCACTTTCCAGCAAGCCGAGCCGAGCCTCGAAATCATACGCATAAAGGACCCCGTCCATATCGAACAGGACGGCGCGGATATCCGGCGCGCTCATGCTATTTTTCTTTGAGGCGCGGCATCAGCTCGACAAAATTGCACGGCATGTGCCGGTAATCGAGTTGGTGCACCAAAATATCGTCCCACGCATCTTTGCAGGCACCGGTCGAGCCTGGCAGCACAAATATATATGTGCCGTCGGCGACCGCAGCGGTGGCGCGCGACTGCACCGTCGATGTCGCGATTTTTTGGAAACTGATCCAACGGAACAATTCGCCAAACCCGGGGATTTCCTTATCGGTGACTTGTGCCAAGGCTTCCGGCGTCACGTCACGACCGGTGACCCCAGTGCCGCCAGTGGAGATCACAACATCAACGTTTGGGTCTTTAACCCAGGCCCGAAACTGATCGGCGATGACGTCAGCATCGTCTTTACAGATTTTACGGTCTTGCAGCACGTGACCGGCCTTGGTCAGGCGCTCGGCCAAGGTATCGCCGGAGCGATCATCTTCGAGCGTGCGGGTGTCAGACACCGTCAGTACCGCGATGTTGACCGGCTTGAAGTCTCTGTCAGTTGAGAGGGGCATTGCTGGCAATCTCCGAAGATCCGTGACCCATCGCGGTATACAGCGGCCACTCGCCACGTGCAACGGCGTCCAACGACGGCGTTTGCTGGCCGAAGCGATGACGGTAAATCCAGAAGTTGGTCAGCACGCGTTCGACAAAGGTGCGGGTTTCGAACGACGGGATACTCTCGATAAAGAAAATCGGATCATCCAAATACTTGGTGCGGCGCTTCCATTTACGCAGGTTGCCGGGGCCCCCGTTCCACGCCACCGCAAGCTTGAACAAGTTCTGCGAGACGTCGGATTCTTCTAGCAACATCTCGATATAGCGCTGGCCCAATTCAAGATTGGTCTCGGGCGTAAACAGCTTCGCGCGATTGCGCAACGAGATTCCGTTTGAGCGTGCGACAAAACGCGCCGTGCCGGGCATCAACTGCATCAAGCCGCGTGCGCCGGCCCAGCTTTTGGCGTTCGGATTGAACCGGCTTTCTTGGCGGATCAAGGCGTATACCAAAGCGCGGTCGACGGTGAAGCCATCGTTCGGCATGTAATCAGGAATAGGATAAGCCGCGCCGTCATAGCCGCCACCGTCTGGGTACATCAGCGTATCCAAACGCACGGCCAATGACGCCATGTTGCCGCGCGCCGCCAAGGCATGAATACCTTCCAACAAAGGTCGGTCGGCGCCGCGTGCCAATTCACGGAGTTCACCTTCGGCACGAATGTCTTGGCCGACCTGCATCAGTGCAATGGCACGCAGACCGCGCGGACTGTCTTGCAAGCGCGCCAACGTCGAACCACCCAATGCCGGCGGGGCCCAATGAAAAGGTAAAGGACGCCCTAAAATCCGGGTCGCCAATAAACCGTAGAACGTGCGCGGATATTTAGCGGCTTGCTCCATCAACGTAACGACTCGATCCGGCGCCCCCGCAACCATGTGCGAACGCGCCGCCCAGAATGACGCCGCCGACGCCATCCATTCCGAATTGCCTCTATGCCCGGCCGCCGCTTCAAAATGTGCTGCAGCTTCGGTGTAGCGCTCGGCCCGCCAAAGCACGAGGCCGGCTGTCCAGTGACCTTCCGGCAGGTATTGGCCGGAACGCTGCAATGCGGGCAACGCCCACTCCAACGCCCAATCGTCACGTCCATCGATAAAGTACCCTTTGGCGAGGCCGACACTGGCTTCGTCGTATTGCGCCACGGACAGGTATTTTTTCGTCTCAGCTTGCAAGATCAGGCGCTTGGCCACCAACGTATGACCGCGCAGAAGGGTGCGCTTGATGCGGTAGCGAATTGCGCGTGCTTTGCGTTTACCGCTGGCACTCAGCGCTTTGCCCGGCACATGCGTGCTTTTAAACGACGGTCTGTATTGCAATTCACCCGACACTTTTAAACGTGATGGCGGCTCGGGTCTGCGCCAATTCGCCGGCCGACGCCGAACAGCAAGGTCGTAAACCCTGGCCGCATCCGGATGATCCGCGTAGGCCGCCATCCAATCTTTGAGCTTTTTGTATTTAGAGCGATACGCAGTCGGATGCATATAGCGCTGATGGCGCACATGTCCCATCAAGATATCGCGTTCAAGTTTGGCGATCAGCTTGTCGGCTTTGGCCCAAGCGCCGTCCTCTTGTAGCCGGAAAATTTCTTGGTAACGCTGGACGTCATCGTCTGAGAGCACCTTGGGCACACGCGCCGATTCTTGCGTCAGCGCCCGGATCGGCGCAGCAGCATCAGCATGTGCCCATGACAGCGGCACGGCACCTGCCGACGTCGCCAGCAAAGCCCCAACCAGAATCTTTGAAGCGGCGCCGACGATCAAACGCCGCAGCCGTACATTCATATATGTTATCGTCAAAAGACGAACCCCTCTTGATCCAAGTAGTGTCTATACCCGTTTCCGTGAATCGTCGCAAGAATCAGAGGGTTTTTATAAAATCCGTAGCAATGGGTCAGAATTTCTCCACGAACGGTCTGAGCTCCATTTCCCACGTCCAAGCCGAGCGCGGTTGATTGTGCAGGTGGAAGTACGACTCCGCGATATGGTCCGGATGCAAGCGGTTCGGGTTGGCGGGATCGTCGCTGTCGCCGATGCCGCCATCGATGATAAAGTGGCCGACATGGATACCTTTAGGCGCCAGTTCACGCGCCATGCTTTGCGCCAACCCGCGCAACCCGAACTTACCCATCGCGAACACCGACGAATTGACGTAGCCCTTGACGCTGGCAGATGCCCCTGTGAACAGGATCGAGCCCGTACCCCGTGGCAGCATGGCTTTCGCCGCCGCTTGGCCGACCAAGAAACCGCCATAGGCCGTGATCGTAATCGCCTGCAATACGGCGTCGGGATCAAGCTCTTCAATCGAGCCGCGCACGCGGGCGGAGGGGTTATAGATCACCATTTCAGGGGTGCTGCCGAATCCCTCGGCCCAGTCGAACAATGCCGTCACTTGGGTCGGATTGCTCACATCGCAAATTTGCGCGGCTCCGCCAACCTCGTCCAACAACGGTTTGAGCTTGTCGATATTCCGCGCAGCCAGCAACGGCATGAGACCTTCGGCCTTGGCTTTCCGCGCCAAAGACGCGCTCAAACCTGCCCCGGCGCCAACAATCAGTGCAGTCGGTGTCTCGGTCATTTGAAAATTCCTCATCATGCAAATGTCTTTTGGCGTCGATTGTCTTGCCCCATGGTGACCGATAATCGCACAATCGCACAATCACGAAGACGCGACGCCATCCCGGAGAATTTGCGTGCCCACCGATATTCCGCCCTATGCGCTCGCCCTGACCGCTGCGTTCATGTTTGCATTCGGCGGACAGCTGCAACACATCGGCCTGCAGACCTTGGGCGCGCGGTCGGGCACGATGCTGTCCATCGGCACCAATTGCTTGGTGTATTGGCTGGTCGCCCCCTGGGTGTTGGTGCCGGAATATTTCCTCGAAATCACGGTGCTGATCTTTGTCTTGGTTGGTCTGGTGCGCCCAGCGTTGTCGGCCAATCTTTCGGTCGCCGCGATCCGACACGTGGGGCCGACGCTGACCACCGCACTCAGTGCCACGTCGCCCCTGTTCGGGGCCGGGTTTGGCATTTTGCTGTTGGGCGAAATGCTGACGTGGCAGATCACGCTCGGCACGTTCGGCATCATGTTGGCAATCTTTGCGCTGACACGTCGCAACAAGAAAATACCCAGCACATGGCCGCTGTGGGCGCTTGGCTTACCGATTGCTGCGGCGATGATTCGCTCGGGCGCACACGCGATGACGAAGATCGGCATGGAAACGATCCCCGATCCCTATTTCGCAGGCCTCGTCGGCTCAACCGTGTCGTTTGCGGTGACAGGCGGCTTATGGCTGGCGACCCGCAAGACCTCGCCGATTGATCCAAAATCAACGGGTCCCTACTGGTTTTTAGTCGCCGGATTCTTTTTCGGCATCGCCGTACTGGCCTTGAACATGGCGCTGCTGCAGGGCGACATCATCACCGTGATCCCGATTGTCGCCGCCTCGCCGATTTTCTCACTGTTGCTGAGCATCTTCATTTTTCGCCGCGAGACGCTAAGCCCACAGCTGTTTGTGGCGATTGCGTTGGTGGTGCCGTCGGTGGTGCTGATTGCGCTGAGCGAATGATTTTACAAATTTCCCTGCGACCACATTGATCGCACGAACGTATATGCCACCGGGCATGTAACGCAGGACATTACGTCCGGTCACGTGGCGTGAGAGTCTCGAGAGCGCCTATCGGAGGTTAGATTGCTTCGCCCCGACACCAGCCTATAGGGGTGAGTATCTCACCATCCCATTCTTCAAGATCAACGCCGCATTCCTTGAACATATCGCGGGACCTGGGATGGGAGTCACGGGCGTCGTCGGCCCATTTTTTATGGATCACGACTTTGGAAATACCCGCCTGCACAATCGCCCGCGCACAGGCTTCGCATGGTGTACGTTGGGTATACATAATGCACCCCCGCAGCGATACGCCGATGCGCACCGCATTAAAGATCGCATTACGCTCGGCATGCTCAAACCAGTAATCCTTTTCCGGCTTAGCTTGGCGCTCTTCCAGATCGTCATCCAAACCACGCGGAAAACCATTGTAGCCAGTCGAACGGATTTCGTTGTCCGGTCCGATTACCACGGAACCGATTTTGGTCCGTGTGTCCTTAGAACCTAACGCAACAACGTACGCCGTCGTCATGTGGATCGCCTTGCGGTCGGCAGCTTTCATGCGTTTGTCTCCGCGAGTTTGCGTCTGATCATCCGGAGATCTTGCCAAGCGTCCCGCTTTGCGAGCGGCGTTTTGACAAGATAGTCCGGGCTGTACAATGCTGTCGCAGCAATCGGATGCGATAATTTCGGTGTCTGAAATTCAAACCATTTACCGCGCAGGCGCCCGATCCCCTGGGTGGCACCCAAAAGCGAATGCGCGGCAGGTGCGCCGACGCAAATCAAAATGGCGGGGTCGACGATTTCAATCAGTCGCTCAATAAACGGGCGACAGACCGTCACTTCTTGCGGCGTTGGCGTTCGATTGCCCGGTGGTCGCCAAAACACCGTGTTCGCATACAGAACGTCGGTGCGACCAAGCCCGATACTTTGCAACATCGCATCCAAGAATTGCCCGCCGGCACCCACAAACGGGCGACCTTGGCGATCTTCGTCGCCGCGCGGCGCATTGCCGACGATCATCACCCGGGCATCCGTTGCGCCGTCCGTAAACACGAGGTTCGTTGCGTTACTTTTGAGCTGACAGCCATCGAACGAGTCCAAGGCCGCACGTAGCGCGTCGACGCTTTCCGCCGCCGCAGCCAACGCCATGGCCGTTTGCACTTGGCGATTGTTGTCGACGTCTTTTGGATCAACCTTGGCGCCCCGTGTGATCCCAGTGGCGGCTGCCTGAGCGCGCGTGGCCGCGTGCACGTCAGGTGATGCCGGCACTTGGGCAGGCACATACGCCGGGACTTCAAACCGATTGATCGGCATCTCGCCGATGGTCTCGTCACAGCCGGCGTCCATATGCCACTGCAGAACCGCGTGTATATCGTGCGCTGTCATCATCGCCGGATCATAGCATTTGCAGCCCGGTGTGCCAGGACCGTTGATACAAATGACGCATTCAGACGGGCCAAATTCGGATTTGCCCCGTGAAACCATGACAGTGCCATGATATAAAATGCGCAATCATTCGCCATATCCCACACAATCGACGAGGCCACTATGAACGACGACGCTGAACAGATGGACACCACCCCACGCGAAAGCATGGAATTCGATGTGGTAATCGTTGGCGCCGGCCCGTCCGGCCTTTCCGCCGCGATCCGCTTGATGCAGTTGTCCCAAGAAAACGAGCATGAGCTGACTGTCTGCGTCGTCGAAAAGGGCTCTGAAGTTGGCGCGCACATTTTATCGGGTGCGGTGGTTGACCCGATTGCCCTGAACGAGTTGATCCCAGACTGGAAAGAAAAAGGCGCGCCGATGGGCGTGCCGGTGACCGATAACCAACACTGGGTTCTGTCGGAATCCGGCAAATCGTCGTTACCGCATTTCCTGATGCCGCCATTGATGAGCAATACCGGTTGCAACACGCTGTCGCTAGGAAACCTGGTGCGCTGGCTGGCCGAGCAAGCCGAAGCGATGGGCGTCGAGGTTTATCCCGGCTTTGCTGCCGCCGAGGTGTTGTTCAATGAAGACGGTGCAGTCAAAGGCATCGCGACCGGCGACATGGGCCGCGGCAAAGACGGCAAACCGGGCCCGAACTTTGAGCCCGGCATGGAACTGCACGCGAAATACACCTTCTTTGCCGAAGGCTGCCGCGGGCATCTGTCGAAAACGCTTTTAGAAAAATTCAACCTCACCGAGGGGCGCCAACCACAGACCTATGGCATCGGCATCAAAGAGCTTTGGGATGTGCCCGCAGAAAAACACAAAGAAGGCACCGTGATCCATACGCAAGGGTGGCCGCTGACCGACTGTGCGGGAGGTGGCTTTATCTATCATCAGGAAAACAATCAAATCGCCATCGGCTTCGTGGTGACGCTGGATTACGAAAACCCGTATCTTTCGCCGTACGAAGAAATGCAGCGCTTCAAGACGCATCCGTCAATCAAGCCGATGCTCGAAGGCGGACGCCGGGTTGCCTATGGCGCCCGGGCCATCAACGAAGGTGGCCTTCAGTCGGTGCCGAAACTGGCATTTCCGGGCGGATGCCTGACCGGGTGTGCCGCCGGCTTCGTCAACGTGCCCCGCATCAAAGGCTCACACAACGCCATGAAGACCAGCATGCTCGCTGCCGAAAGTGCCTTCAACGCAATCAAAGACGGGCGCAGCCATGATGAACTTGGCGATTACGAGCCGGCATTCCGTGACTCGTGGGTCTACAAAGATCTGCACAAGGTTCGGAACGCCCGCCCAGCACTCACAAAATTCGGCATCAAGCTCGGCACCATCTATGCCGGGTTCGATATGTGGATGAACCAATTGGGCCTGGGTTTCTTGTTACCGTGGACGTTCGGCCATCACACCGACCACGATCAGATCAAGCCGGCGAAAGACATGCCGAAAATCAACTATCCGAAACCGGACGGCGAGATCACCTTTGACAAGCTGACCAGTGTGTCGTTTTCGAACACCAATCACGAAGAAGACCAACCTGTGCACCTGACGCTTAAAGACGCATCGGTGCCGGTGGCGACGAACTATGCCGTCTATGATGGACCCGAAGCGCGGTTCTGCCCGGCGGGCGTCTATGAATACGTTGCCGACGAAGACAAAGGTGGCGATGCGATGCGGTTGCAGATCAACGCGCAAAACTGCGTGCATTGCAAAACCTGCGACATCAAAGACCCAACCCAAAACATCAATTGGGTGGTGCCCGAAGGCGGCGGCGGCCCGAACTATCCAAACATGTAAGAACAAGCGAAAATCGCTGCCCCCCCCTTGAACTCTTGCGCATGATTTGCAAGGTTTAGGCAAGGTCACGCGTCAAATTACGCGATCCAAGGGCTTCAAAACGCATGCGGCGTTAACGTTGCCCGAACGAAAAAGTAAGGAATCCCATGAAACTGAACACTGTTCAGGTCGAGGTCATTGAGGCCCAGACCGGTGCCATTCCCATTCCCCATGACAACCCGGCGAACGAAGCGCTGGTCAATGTATTTGGTGAGCATACTTTTTATGCTGATCAAAACGGCCTGCACGTTTTGGAAACAGTCGCAGTCGAAGAGACCACCGACGGCGAGCATGCCGAGGTGATCCAGATTGCCGAGTGGGCAAACGAAGACAAAAGCGAATTGCAGCCGATTGAGCCACGCCGCACGGGGGCCGTTTTCGGCCTTGATGCGGAAACGGCGGCCGCAGTTGTAAGCGCTGAACCGATCGCACCAAACGACGACGTCTAAGAGCACGTAATGCCCGGCAGGATCTTTGGGTCCTGCCGGCGCGCTGTTAATCCATTATTCAGCGGGCGCTTCACGCATATCCGCATCGCGAAGCTCATCGGCAAGGGATGCGCCCGTTTCGCTGCGCGGTTTTGAAAAGCCGGCGATCCTGGAATACAAAACCGGCGCTAAGAATAACGTCACCATTCCAGCAAGCCCAAGCCCACCAAAGATCACCCAACCGATTGCGGTTCGAGCTTCCGCGCCGGCACCTGAGCCTAATATCAGCGGCAGACCGGCGAACACGGTCGACACCATGGTCATCATGATCGGACGCAATCGCACCAGCGATGCGCGCCGGGCCGCTTCCAGCGGCGAAAAGCCCTGTTCACGCAGCTGATCGGCAAACTCGACCATCAGAATCGCGTTCTTGGCCATGATACCGATGAGCATCAACACCCCGATTTGCGAATAGATGTTGATCGACGTGCCGGAAAACTTCAGTGCAAAGATCGCCGCACAGATACCGAACGGCACCGTCATCATCACCACCAACGCACTGGTCACACTTTCAAATTGCGCCACCAACACCAAGAACACCACGATGATCGCAATCATGTACGTGATCGCCAAATCATGGGACGTTTCGTTCAGCGCCTTGGCTTCACCCAAGAATATTAAGCCGACTTCAGGGTCTAGGTTTTCGCGGGCGAGCGCCCGCACTGCATCAATGGCGTCACGGAGCGAATACCCGGCACCGATATCCGCATCGACTTCGATGGCACGGCGTTGTGCGTGTCGGTCCAATTCAGCCGCGACGGAGCTTTCGGTGAATGTTACCAGTTGCGTCAACGGCACCAAGCGTCCGTCTGACGCGCTGACATACAAGTTCGCAATATCACCGGGCTGTTTTATAGCTCCTTCGGTGGCTTGCAGCATAATCGGGATGGTTTGGTCATCGACCGTCAACTCTGCGACTTCAAATTCGTCGACCAGCACCTGAATGGTGACCGCCAAGTCATCAATGTTGACGCCCAAATCCGTCGCACGCTGACGATCGATGCCAATCGACAACTCCGGCTGCGTGGCACGGAATTCGACGCGCAAATTGCTGATCCAGGGATAGGTCTCTTCGATTTGGCGCACAAAGGTATTGGTGGCGGCAAAGATGGTATTGTAATTGGCCCCGATCAGGGCAATTTCGAGACCGCCGTCAGCGCTGCGAAGGTTAAGGCTGTTGGCGCGCCGCACCCGCGCCTGCGCACCGGGCAGACCGCTGAGTTGTCTGTTCACCACAGCGGCAATCTCGCCTTCGCTGATATCGCGCGCCGACCAATCGATCAGCGGCGCATCAATTTGGCCCCGGTTTAAATCATAGCGCCCGGTAATTGTGTAAAGCCGCTCAACAACGCCTTGATCGACATACGGCTGGAGGATTTTCTCCACCGCTTCGACCTGGCGATCCGTATACGCAAGCCCGACCCCGTCCGGACCGGTCAGGCGAACGGTGATTTTGCCGCGATCTTCTTCGGGCACCAATTCTTCGTCGAGCGAATTATACGTTACATACGCCGCCCCGATCACACCCATGCAGAACAGCGCGATGACCAAAGGACGGCGCAGCATAAAATCAAGCGGCACCGTGTAAATGCCGACCAACTTATTGCCGAAACGCACAAGGTGGCGGAATACGCCTTTGGCTTCACCGACCTCACGGTTGGGCAATTTCGAGACCAGCATCGGCACCAAACTAAGGGCAACGAACGAAGAAATCGCGACAGTGACGGCCAACACGAAACCGAATTCCTGAAACAGTTTTCCGGCTTCCGACGGCAAAAACGAGATCGGCACAAATACCGACACCAGCGTCGCCGTGGTCGCGAGCACCGCAAAGAATACTTGCCGCGTGCCGAGCACCGCCGCCGCCCGCGTCTTCAAGCCCTTGGCACGCAGACGTTGGATGTTTTCCAGCACCACAATCGCATCATCGACCACGACTCCAGTCGCTAAGACCATCGCCAGCAAGGTCACAAGGTTGATCGAAAAACCAAGCAGCCAAACCGCGGCCATCGAACCAACCAATGCCACTGGGATTGCGACAGTCGGAATGATCGAGGCGCGCAATTGACCCGTGAACAGCACGATCACCAACACAACGATGGCAACGGTTAACGCAAGCGTGGTCAAAAGTTCGGTGATGGAGCTTTTGATAAACAACGAATCGTCGGAAATTTTTTCAATCGAGATATGCGGCAAGCGTTCCGCCAAGCGCAGCACCGCCCGATCGACCCCTTCAGCAATGGCGATGGTGTTTGAACTCGCTTGGCGAACGATCCCAAGGCTGATCACCTGGCGCCCGTTCAAGCGCACCCAACTCTCAGCTTCGGCCGGCGCATAAAATACCGTCGCGACGTCGCCGATCCGAACCGGTTCGCGCACGAACAAGTCTTCGATCTGCGCCGGATCGGTAACAGATGCGTTGGCGCGGACCAGCACTTCCTGTTCGTCGGATTGGAAGCTGCCGGCCGGCACGTCATAGCGGGCGTTCTGCATGACCTTAACAACGTCAGCCACCGACAACCCATAGCTGGCGAGGCGCAGCGGGTTTAGTTTGACCCGGAGCACGCGCTCTTGATCGCCAAACAAGTTAACGTCGGCGACCCCTTCGACCGCCGTCAATTCCGGGATCACCTGATCTTCGACGAAGCGCGTCAGATCATCGATCTGTATTCGGTCGCTCCAGACTGCGAGCGAGACAATCGGGCTGGCGTCCGCGTCGGCTTTGATGACCGTAATATTTTCGACCCGGTCCGGCAGTTCCCGTTCGACCCGGCTGACCGCCTCGCGCACATCGGTTGCGGCGTCCGACAAATTGGTCGACGGGCTAAACACAACGCGAATACGGAAGTTATTTTCTTCACTGGACGCACGTACTTCTTTGACGCCGTTGACCCGGGCCACGGCAGCTTCGACAACGCTGGTGACCTCGGCGTCCAGAGTTTCCGGCGATGCGCCTGGGTAATCACCTCGGACTGTCACAATCGGGCGGTCGACGTCGGGCAACTCCCGCACCTCGACACCCATGATTGCGCCAATCCCGGCGATCATGATCAGTAAGTTCAAAACGATGGCAAGATACGGTCTACGCACGCTGATCGCGGGCAAATCGTTCATGGCGTCGGATTGGTCGGACCTTGGCGTCGTGTCAGACATGGCAGCTGGCCTTTAAATCACCAAAATTTATGGGTTCTGCGACCCGGAAATCTCAACGGCACGCCCAGGCCGCAGACGTTGCACACCTTCAACGACAACAATGTCGCCGGGCGTAATATCGCCCTCGATCAATACCTTGCTGTTCAAGCGTCGGCGCGATGCAACATCAACACGTTCGGCCGCACCATCGCGAATGCGCCACACGAAGCTTTTGCCGTCCTGCCACTGTAAGGCCAGTTCCGGTACACTTGCCAACGTTGGTCCCGGGAGCGGCAATTTGACGAAAAACGACATGCCGGGGCGCAACAAATCTTCGCTATTCGGAAATGCGGCACGCACCAGAACCGTCCGCGACACAGGATCGACCCGGCTATCGATTTTATCAATCTGCCCGTCAACCGGACGGTCCGGGAAGGTGGGTGTGCTGGCTGTCAGCGGCATGTTGACCGCAAGCCTGGATAAATAGCGCTCGGCAATTTCAAACTCGACGAGCAACGTGCTTCTGTCATCAAGGGTGATGATCTCGGTTGCTGTCGTCACCCGGTCACCGATTTCGACCTTGGGGATACCGATAATTCCCGCAAACGGGGCGCGGGTGGTTCGATCTGCGAGCGCTTCTTTGGCTTGACTGACTTCAAGCTTCGCGCGCTGAAAAATAATTTCCGCATCATCCACGTTTGCCGATGAGCGTACATTATTTTCCTTGAGTTTTTTCGCCCGCGCCAACGCGCTTTCCGCTTCTTTCGCCCGCGTTTCCGCCACCCGCACGTTTAGTTCCAAGGTGCGACTGTCGAGGCGCATCAGCACTGCATCCTTTTCGACCAATGCGCCGGTCTGCACGGGGAATTCTAAGATTTCGCCGGCGGCCTGCGGAAATAATGTCACCGAACGAACCGCACGGGCCGTGCCGATTGCCTCAATCACAACGGCGTCTTGCTCTTCGCCGACAGCCGCCACGAGGACCGGCACGCCTTTAGCCGGCTTCTTGGCCTTATCCGGTGCCGCTTTCGGCGCAACATTCGCGTTGGCAAACAGCCCGCCCCAATAATCGTGGGTCCCCCATAGGGCCAGGACGGCAACGGCTAGCACGGCAAACAGGCGTAGCTTACGCCCTGACTTTGATGTTTCGCTCACAATATTTTCTCCGGGGCGTTGCCGGGCAGAAACCAATCACGCGCTGAAAACCCTCGTTGAGCATTCGAAACTCGCGTCGGCTGCCGACCCACCGGCAACCTTAATATTGTCGCTCAAAATTGTGTTCCTTAAAAGCGATATCAAGAGGTGACCTTGCGGCATACCGTTATAGGTAGCGCCGCGCGCGTCATAAAAGACGAAACAAAAAATGGCGCCGGACAAAACCGGCGCCAAAATACTTCAAGGAATTAAGCAACCATTTTGAACGATTACTTTTTGATCGCAATCTTTCGCTTCGACGCTTGAAATTCGTCAGCACGTGGCATGGTGATCGTGAGAACACCTTTTTCGACCTTCGCTTCGATTTTGTCAGCAACGGCGTCAGCCGGTAGAAAAATCCGTTGCGAAAAGCAATCCGTGCTTGCGCTGTGCAGGGTGACGCCGTTTTTCTCCTGGTCATTGGCCTCGGACGTCTCGCCGCTGATCACCAAAAGATTGCCCTCGACCTCTACTGTGACGTCATCTGCATCCATTCCCGGCACAGCGCCACTGACATGATACGCGTCGTCTTCTTGCGTCAGTTCAAACACCGGTGGCAAAGCAGGGATAGATTGCGGCGAAAATGCGCTGATCGGCGTAAGCCGTGCCATATCCGCCCAATGACGTCTGAGGTCAGCAAAGTAGCGATCCGCTTGTGCACGCCAAACGTCCATGCTTACCGGGCTCATTGGGCGGGTCGATTCCGATCTGCTCAATGTTGGTGCCGCATCAAAGAACGGTTTCATCATTGTCCGCCAATTTTCAAAAAAATCATCAACGTAGCGCTCGAAATCCGTCGGCGTCATGTCGCGTGTTGCTGCGTCGGATTTCTGAGTAACTTTAGCTACCTTGGCATCTTTTTTCCCACCGTTTGAAGGACGGTTTGCACTCGACGAACGACTCTCACTGGCCTGTTGTGTCATGTTCCTTCTCCCTTTTAGAGGTGAAGTATAATTTTAGTTGGAATAACACGGGGCAACATTGATCTAAGTCAACATTTCGGATCATCAGGCCGGTTTTTGCAGATACTTTGACAGAATTTTGACGGCGCGCTACGTGACGAGACCGACCGCGCGACAAAAGGTGACTTCATGACGGCGCAACTGACAGATAGCACGACAGACGACATTGATGGCGCCTACGCATGGCGACGCCTTGCGGTCTCGTTGGCGCTCAGCACCATCGGCGGCGTCGGATTATGGTCGGTGGTCGTCACGTTGCCGGCAATCGAAGCCGAGTTCGGCGTCGACCGAGGCGGCGCGTCGCTTCCCTACACGGCGACCATGGTTGGTTTTGCGCTTGGCGGCATCATCATGGGCCGACTGGCCGACCGCTTTGGGGTGTTCGTTCCGTTGCTGGTCGCCACCGTGATGCTGACGCTCGGCTACGTTGCTGCGTCGATGGCAGATTCTATCATCACCTTCATGCTGGCGCAGGCGTTGCTGATCGGCATGCTAGGCAGCGCCGCCACATTTGCGCCCTTGGTCGCCGACGTCTCATTATGGTTCGAGCGTCGGCGCGGCATCGCCATCGCCATCGTTGCCAGCGGCAATTACTTGTCTGGCACCCTTTGGCCGCCGATCTTGAGCGCGCTGATCGAAGATATTGGGTGGCGGCAAGCACACCTTGTGATCGCCATTGTCTGCGCGGTCACCATGTTGCCGTTGGCATTGATGCTACGGCGGCGTGCCAACACGGACGAAAAAACCGACGCCGATGGACGCACGCAGCGCCCGCTACCGCCAGGAGCCTCGCCAAAGACCGTCCAGGCGGCGCTGATCGTTGCCGGGCTTGCATGCTGCATCGCCATGTCGATGCCACAGGTGCACATCGTCGCGTACTGCGGTGATTTGGGCTACGGCGTGGCGGTCGGGGCCGAGATGCTGTCGGTCATGCTGGGGCTTGGGATCGTCAGCCGGGTTGCGTCCGGGCTAATCGCCGACAAGATCGGTGGCCTTGGCACGCTGCTGTTGGGGTCCGCCTTACAATGCTTGGCGTTGGCTTTTTACATCCCGTTCGACGGCCTAACGTCATTGTATATTGTCTCTGGCCTTTTCGGGCTGGCACAGGGTGGAATTGTGCCCAGTTATGCGATGATCGTGCGGCAATATTTCCCGGCCCGCGAAGCCGGTGCCCGAGTGTCTCTGGTGCTCATGACCACGGTTATCGGTATGGCCATCGGTGGCTGGATGTCCGGCGAGATTTTTGACCTGACCGGTTCGTATCAAATGGCGTTTTTGAACGGCATCGCTTTTAACCTTTTGAATATGGCGATCGCGTTTTGGCTTTTGATCGGCACACGGCGGCGTGCCCTCGCCGCCACATAGCCGAGCACGGATAAACCCGCCGGAAACAGAAATACCCGTAAAACCGGTGCTCGTGCACTGGTCATGGGCATCAAGGGTGACTACTATTCAATAGATGATATTCCAGCGGAGAAATTGTATGCCGGCTTCGGCTCGTCGACCACGTCCACGCATTGCGCTGATGACACCTTTTGTGGCACTCACCTTCGCCGCCCTGATGACCGTGCCTGTTGCGGCGTCCGGCGCGGACGAGGTGCGCTCACTATCGGCGAATTTCCTGGCCGGTCACGTTGCCCAAAAGCGTCGCGATCTTCCCGCTGCCATTAAATACTTAGGGCGTGCGCTCGAACAAGACACCGGTGAGCCGAACCTGCTGCGTCGTACGTTTTTGTTTTCCTTGATGGACGGGCGTATCGATGACGGCTTAGCGCTGGCGACCCGGTACCTCGAAATTGAGAAAAAGGCCCCCATCGCGACATTGGCACTTGCCGTCGCCGACGCCAAAAAGGGGGATTGGGCAGCGCTGAAAAAACGCATGGCGGGATTGGATAGCACAGGCTTAAACAGCTTTACCGCGCCGGCGCTGAACGCATGGGCCACGTTTGCTGCAGACGGCAAAGAAAAAGGCATTGAGGCGTTAAAGCCGCTCCGTGATCTCGGCGGTACGCGGATGTTGTACGATCTGCACGTCGGCTTGATGCACGAGTTATCCGGTGAATTGGCTGCGGCTGAAACCTATTACGTCAGTGTTGCCAAAGACGATGGCGGCGCCACGCTGAGGGGGGCTCGGATTTTAGGGACGCTCTATGAGCGCCAGGGCAAGATCGACGAAGCGCGCGCCGCATATAACTTATACTTGCAGGCACAACCAAACTCCCAATTCGTCGACGTCGACTTGGCGCGCTTGGATGCCGGCGGCAAGAATACGCCGGTTTTGGTCGGCAGTGTCGAAGACGGGGTCGCCGAGGCTTTGTTCGGCATCTCATCGTCACTGAACCGCCAAGGCGGCTACGAAACGGCCCTCGTGCTCGGCCAATTGGCGCTCTACCTGCGTCCGGATTTTCCGGTCATGCGCTATACGGTCGGCGGCATATTAGAAGCCCTGGACCGGTTTGACGACGCGATCGAGATTTACCGCGCGGTCGGCGACGACAATCCGTTTTCGAAATCGGCGAAACTCCGCATTGCGGCGAACTTAGACCGCGAAAACCGCACCGACGAGGCGATTGAGCTTTTGCGCGACCTGACCGACGAGTGGAAAGACGATTTTAGTGCACCGCTGGCACTTGGCGATGCTTATCGCCGCGTTGAACGTTGGGCCGAGGCCATTTCCGCTTATGACGAAGCGGTCAAACGCATCGGCACCCTAGAACCCCGCCATTGGCAAATTCTTTATACCCGCGGCATCGTTTTAGAGCGCGCAAAAGAATGGGAGCGCGCCGAAGAAGATTTTCTGAAAGCACTTGAGTTCGAGAAAGATCAGCCGTTGGTCCTCAACTATCTCGGCTATTCCTGGGTCGAGCAGGGGGTGCACCTGGAACGCGCCCTTAAGATGATTGAGACCGCCGTCGCCAAACGTCCGCATGATGGCTACATCACCGACAGCCTCGGTTGGATCTATTATAAGCTCGGCCGCTATGCCGACGCAGTGCCGGAATTAGAGCGCGCCGTTGAACTGCGTCCTGAAGACCCGGTCATCAATGATCATCTCGGCGACGCTTATTGGCGTGTCGGGCGCCGCCTGGAAGCGACATTCCAGTGGAATCATGCATTGGTTCTCGAACCTGACCCTGAACTCAAGGCCGTGATCGAAAAGAAACTTAAAGACGGCCTGGTCGAAGAGGCAGATGCGGTGATCAAGACGACCCCGGATGGCGGCTGACCCTTTCCCCATTGTCGAGTCCGCGCGGGCGAAAGTTAACCTGACCCTGCACGTCACGGGCCGGCGGCATGATGGCTACCATTTACTGGAAAGCGTCGTCGTATTCGCCGATGTCGGCGATAAAATTACCGTGACATCGTCCACCGATGGCACGCTGACCCTCGACTATGACGGACCGTTTGCAGAGTTGTTGCCGCCGCCCGCAGACAATTTGGTTTTATGCGCCGCCGTCGCGCTCAAACAGGCATTCGACGTGGGCATCGGTGCGCACATCCGGTTAACGAAAATCCTGCCGGTTGCATCTGGAATCGGTGGCGGTTCCGCCGACGCGGCCGCTACGCTCAGGGCACTGGCACAACTCTGGAACATCGACATCAACGCGCCGACGTGCCGACAAATTGCCCAGTCACTTGGGGCCGATGTGCCGGTATGTCTGGCCACACGCCCTGCGATGATGACCGGCGTCGGTGAAACCTTAGCGCCGATCCCGGCCCTCCCGGACGCGGCGATGGTGCTGGTCAACCCAGGGGTTGAAGTCTCGACACAGGCCGTGTTCAAAGCCCGCACCACACCCTTTTCAGCGACCGCCGGCTGGCCCGATAAAACCGCTGACATAGCAGCCTTGGTCGACGCTGTCCGGACCCGACACAACGATCTGCAAGCCCCGGCCATTGAGCTTGCGCCGGAAATCGATGTCGTATTGAAAGTTCTCGGTAACGCGCCCGGTGCCCGATTGGCGCGGATGTCGGGCAGTGGCGCCACCTGCTTTGCGCTGTGCGCCAGTTTGGCCGACGCGGAAGTCTGCGCAAGCGCCGTTCGCCATGCATATCCTACCTGG
>ERZ887849.1826-NODE-1826-length-18606-cov-10.851167_pt1 | contig 18606 bp, 22 predicted proteins | sample MGYA00521267_ERZ887849 | MGnify/ENA primary metagenome ERZ887849 (study PRJEB32303, sample SAMEA104408601) | aquatic metagenome | biome: Brackish water; feature: Pelagic; material: water | place: Baltic Sea | collected 2014-06-06T16:11:00 | depth 2,863 m ... | reverse complement strand
CTGCAGTTGCAATCCTTATCTGGTTCGGCGCTCAATCTGCTGCTGCCACTGAGCTATCAGAGCGGATTAACCAAACTGTGAGACTCGGAGAATCGTTTGGGGTCTGGGTGGACGCAGATATTGCCCTGAGTCAAGAGCCAACTCTGAACTACCCTGTGTTCTCGCAAACTTTCAAAACATTTTCAGATCTAACTACAGAAAATCTCGAGCAATATGCACATCTCTTCCCTGAAGAATTTTGGGCTTTAAATCAGTACTTAATGCAACTGTATTCTGATGGCTTGATAAATGCTGTGTCACTTACGGAATTTCGCCAATCGACAGCGAATGGTTTAGCCCGATTCTTAGTTCAGCCCCGAATAATGGATGACGAATCATCCGACAGGAAAATCGTTTCAACCCAGAGTCCTGAACTCGATTATTTTTTAGAGTTAGTAAGGCAATCAACAGCAGGGAAAGAACCGGAAAAAACTGTTCGGGCTGACATGAAAAAATCGATAGATGAAGCCATGGAGAGAAAGACGGCTTCATTTCTCGAGAGTTGGTTCCCCAATTCGAGGCTTCGCAGTAGTTTTTTTAGTGGCGATAAACCTCAATTCGACGCCAGCTTCATTAGTCCTTTAATTGATAACAAATACTCCAACCTTTTTGGACAAACGGTTTTCTCGAGGAACAAAGACGGATACAAAGTCAGCCAAGGAATTGGGTTCCGAATGCTGGATCCGCAACGCAACAAAGTGCTTGGAGCAAATATATTTCTGGACCATCAACCCGCTAAACAACACACTCGAGGCAGTATCGGCGTCGAACTCCTTAGCAATTCGACAAAGATCTTTGCGAACCGTTACATCCCCCTAAGTGACAGTAAAACCGTTTCCGATCGGATTTCTCAGCGTCCTGCTGATGGATGGGATGCCTCACTTCATGTCGCTGTACCCTACTTACCAAATCTATACCTCACGTACGCACTTGAAGCCTGGAATTTTGGGGCTACAGAAAAGTCTAAAATTCGCTCTGTCGGTCTCAAGGGTGAGATCCTGCCTCACCTGTCTCTTGAGGTTGCACGACGACATGCAAGTGGAACAACCAAGGATCAAACTGTAGCTAAGCTCACCTACAGTAGTATCTCTGACGGTCATGATGGCTCGACTCCTTTTAATTACAGGGAAACACACGAGATATTTGATACTTATCGATACCACTTTGTTGAAAGAGATCAGTCAATGCCAATGGCGACCTCATGTTCATCTGTTTCATTCGGCAGTGTCAGTTTCGAAACGGACACGCTAGGAGCGACCAGCTTCAACGGCTGGACCGTTTTGAATCAACGGATAATCTTAGGGACAACGACGATTGCAGGCACAATGACTCCAACAGACTCAACATACCCAGTGGGATCGCCGGGTGATGCTGAAGTAGCGACCATTACCTCGATGACATCAACAGTGGTAGCCGACGCATCTGAAGGTTCCCAAGCAGCACAACTTGTGTCTAGCGGGGTCCAGTCAAGCTCCTTCGCTGTTGTGCGTGGCCCAGCTATTTATACAAATTCCACTGCTACACTGGAGACATCGGATACAGTGAGTTTTGATTGGAAAGCAGAAAATGGTGAGGATAGCTTCGATGTGTTTGGGTACTTCATCAATGAGACAACCGGAAGCACTTACACCGTATTAAATGAAACTGGAACAACATCGACTTGGCAGACCGTAACATTTTCTATTCCCGAAGCTGGAGCGTATCGTTTCGTCTTTGTCTCTGGGAGCTATGATCAGACTGGTGGACAAGCCTTGGGCGCATCCCTCTATCTGGATAACATTGTGGTTAACGCTGATCTCAGCGCCTGCGAAGCGCTACAAAATCAATAATTTCTGGTAATCCAATGGCAATAAGCTATTAGGTGTTTGTTGCCCCAATATGCACATGACCGAATCGAAAAACTTTCTAATATTGATCGCTTCATCGAGAAACTGATCGGAAATCAAGCCAATAACTCAAAACGGCGAACAATTATGTGACACGACTTTGGTGTCACATTTGGTCGGCAAATTGCCTTGCAACACATTGATAATTAAATATTTTATGTAGAATTATGCTAGAGACTCTCCTGGGCACCATTTGCCAAAAAAATTGCTTGAAATCCCAGCCACCCACCGCGCCACGGACATCGTTGGCAATGGCCCAGCTCTGGTGTTGCAGGGCGGCACGTTGTTGGTTACTTGTCATTCTGTTTTTCCTGTTTTAACGGGTTGTGTATCGGTATATCGCTCAGATTCTATGGCCCAATCGCTTCCGGCCATCGATCGCCGAAATAGCAAAAATTGTCCGATAGCTCGTCCATGCCCCTTTACCCTTGTTTGATCCATTTCGCCCCTCTACCTTTGCCAGTTGACGCTATCAACCCCTCTGATTTCATCGCTCGCAGCACCAATCGCACCATATCCCGACTTACACCCGGGCAGGCTTCTTCAATCTCAGAAATCGAAAATGGCAGAGTGCGTCCCAGGACTTCTGCCCGCACCCGGTCACCTTTGCTGCCACGTCCCTGCTCGATGGTGCCGACACGCTCCTCAAACTCACGGTAGGCTCTCAGCAAGGCACCCCAGAAATAGTCAAGCCAGGGCTTGACGTCGTGCCGCCCCTGATGCCATCCCTGCGAACTGGCTTCCAGCGTCTCGTAATAACTTTCCTTGGTTTCCTCGAAGATGCGTTCCAGGCTGATGTAGCGGCCTACGACATAGTCGAAGTGGTAGAGCAACAGTAAGGTCAGCAAGCGGGACATGCGCCCGTTGCCGTCCGGGAAAGGGTGGATGCACAGGAAGTCGAGCATCGCTAGCGGCACCAGCACCAGAGGGTCAGCCAGGTGCTGATCCAGCGCGGTAGCGTAGCGACCGGTCAGATCGGTCATGGCCATCGGCGCCAGGTGAGCAGCGACCGGCTGGAAGCGCAGACGCGAGGTGCCATCCGGGTGACGCTCTATAATATCGTTGTTGGTGGCCTTCCAGCGCCCACCTGCCTGCGGCATATAGCGGTAAAGCAAGGTGTGCAGTTGCAGCACCACACCCTCATTGAAAGACATGTGCGCAGCGGACTCATGGATCAACGCCAATGCGTCACGGTAGCCAGCGATCTCCTGTTCGGAGCGGTTCCTCGGCGCCGCATTGCGGATGACCAGGGACTTCAGCCGTGAGGGAGCCACGACAACGCCTTCCAGGCGGTTGGACGACTCGGTGGACTCTACCGCCGCGATTTGGAGTAAGCCTTTTAGTGCTTCAGGCGACTGCGCGGCATAGAGTTGTTGCTTGCCCAGGTACTCGCCCAGTGAACGCAACGTGGCCGCCTGGCTGCCATCGAAGCGAAGCGCGGCGAGATACTCGGGTGTGAGCGAGTGCATGAAAATATAAGTCCAGGCTATCTAAATGGGTCAATCATATACTTTAAATAGGGTATTTTCTATAGAAATACCTCATTATTATTGGTTAATTACCCCATTTCTTGGATATCGGGCAGTATGACGGGTAGGTCGGGAAGAGAATGGGTGATGTGAATCATGAGAAAATAGGGTAATTAAATTAAAATTACTCTATTTAATCCATTCATTACCCTATTCCCAGCATCCAGTTTTCGGCAAAGGAAAATGGCAAGGGAGTGGGTCGGTAATTGTCAAAGGCCCTACCCAGAAAAGGAAAAAAGGCTACCGCCGAGTCAACTGACTGGGGGGAATGCTGTGATTTTGCGTCGCTCTCACGCTCCCAAAAAAACAATTCCAGGACTTGAAACCCGACACAAAATGGCTTGAGTAACGTGTTGAGTAACCACAAAAATTGAACTATTAAAAATTATTTATATTCATATAGTTATAGAGATTATTGCCGCCCTCTCCTGGCACCAATCAATACTCTCAGTGCCCTTCTAAATATCTACATCACAGCGTTTTATCGCGTCTTATGTTAGTGCCGTGAGTGAGCGACAAACGGTCGATCTTGACTATCGGATCCACCTCGCTGCCTGCACATCGAGTGAGATGAAAACGGTCTTTGACGCCAACACCCTTCATCTTTAGTCTAATAAAAGACTGTATTTCAATGGAGGTCATCCATGCAGCAACTCGTCGATTTTCTGAATCCACTAAAAAATGCCCTGGTCAGCGCACCGGGAGAATTCAAATACACGCTGTCGATTATTTTGTCCGGCATCTGGTGCATCGCCTTCGGCATTTACACCGCTGAGCTTTTGTTTATCGGATACAACATCATTGGCCACATCGCCCTCATTAGCTGCCTGTTCGCCACCTACGCGGTCTTTACTTACGCGCAACAGTACGCCCAAGGTGGAGCTAAAAAGAAAGCGAATAAGGTCATCTGGGCACTTGATCGCGAAGGATAATGCGGGATTGATCCCCATAAGGCGGTACAGCTGATAGCCTGCCGCCAGCGGGTCGACAGGGCACCGTTTTAAGTGCTGGGCAGTGTCAGAGCATCACTTGTTATCACGTCGGCATACTTCAAACTCAAATCGAATAAGCTCACTTCGTGAGACAGCTCGAAGCGGTCAAACACCGCATCTGCTGGAATAATCACGCGATAATTCAGGGAGAACGCATCCACGACTGTGGCTCGCACACACCCGCTGGTGGTGCATCCGGTCACAACCAACGAGTCAATTTTTAGTTCATTCAGATAGCTCGCCAACGGCGTTCCAAAAAATGCACTGGGCTTAATTTTTCGAAGCACGACCTCTCCGGCCTGCGGAGCCAACTCCGAGACCACTTTGTTCACTGAAGCCTCTTCCTCGGTCGTCTGTAAGATGCGGGCATTTTTCCCGTGCCAACGTCCCTGACCCAGTGCATCTGCGCGATCTTCACCAATGGTGTAAAACACTGGCCAACCATTTAATCGAAAGAGATCCAAACATCGCGCGATTCCAGGAGCGGCCGCCCAAGCGTAGGGCCCACAGCTCAAAGGCAAGGTCGCAACAGAGGCATCCAGCGTCATCCCTGGGGTACCCATAAACTTCAAGGTGGCATCGATTACCAAGAGTGCAGGGCGCGCGCCGAGCCCTTGATCCATGCCAAAGCCAGAACCTTGCACAACCCGTCGATCGGCAGCTGTGAGTGGAAGTTTTTCAGATTGATAATGCATACATCAGCTCTTACTTGTCGCCGAATCGATTATGCCGAACGATAATCTCGTTCGGCCAAGTTGATTTGATATAGGCCAGTACCGCCCAGATATCCGAGTCGGTCAAAACATCCTCATAAGGCGGCATCTTGGTCGCATAATCAGCGCCTGCAAAGTGTTTTGGACCGTATTTCACGAATTCAAACAACATGGTGTCGGGGTGATGCCAGGTATGTCCCGATGGATCATGGGGTGGCGCGGGCAACATGCCTGCCACATCACGGCGCTGCCAATTCGGTTCGCCTTCAAGATTTGCACCATGACAGCTTGCACAGTACTGCTGGTATACCCTCTGACCGTCCGCAATCTGCGAAACATCTGTATAGGGAATCCGAGCATTGGCAGGACTACTGGACAGATAAACACCAGCGACACCAAGACATAGGGTGATGAAAGCCCCTGTGAGTATCAAACGTCGGGTCATGCGACTCTCCCCTGTTGACGTGGTTAACGACCACAATGTCCTAGGGAAGTGGGGGATATCCGCGCTCAATCAAGCAGGCGTTGACGGCATCACGCTTTTGTACATCGTTGGACGTTGGCTGCCCGACGCATTGCCAGTAGGCCGCATAGTAAGATTGCGAACCGATTTCTTGCGCAGGAGACTCGCGTGGAGCGGGAGATGTCGGCATGGAATGCGTCGGCTGACCTGAGCAACCCACAATCGCGATGCTCATGAAGAGCGCCCAGAAGTTGTGATTACGACACATGGCTCGAGCATATTATTATTTCAATATTTTATAAATAATAATTTGTTCGTAAATGATACCGTGTCCAACAATACTACCAAACCACTAACGTCCTCGGAGAAACAAGCGATCCAAATCCGTCATCGAGAGATAGGCCCAAGTGGGCCGCCCATGATTGCATTGCCCCGAGCGCTCGGTGCGTTCAATATCGCGAAGTAACTGGTTCATCTCAGGAATCGTCAGCTGTCGGTTAGCTCGCACGGCGCCATGACATGCCATCGTGGCAAGTAACGTGTCCCGCGCCGCGATGACTCGATCTGTCACACCCACGTCAGATAAATCACTCAATACATCACGGACCAAAGCCGCGTAATCGGACCCTTTTAGAAGAGCGGGTACCTGTTCGATCGTAATTGTTTCTGGGCCGACACGCCGCACAGTTAACCCAAAAGATGCAAACAACGCGTGCGCATCGTCCACTAGATCCGCCTCCTTCGACGAGACCGCGAGACGTTCAGGAATCAGCAGCGGCTGACTGACGAGACCCTGACCATCCATTGCCGACTTGAGTGCTTCGTACATGATTCGCTCGTGCGCAGCATGCATATCAATAATAACCATACCGTCAGCCGCCTCAGAGAGGATAAACACACCATGCAGTTGGGCGCGCGCGAACCCCAACGGAGGGAGGTCCTCCGCGGTCTCAGCGGGCCTATCCAACTGTCGATCGATATGCGGCACCGTCAGCGCCATAAGCGCATGCAGGCCTAAATTAGGCTGATGGTTCAGTGGCATTCGCCACGACTGAGACTGATGCTGGAGCTCAGGAGCCAGGTTGTCGCTCAGCTGCTCAGCAACAGGAACAACGGGGCGATCATCTCCCAGTAATCGATGGGCTTGTTTAAACAAAAAGTCATACACCCATCGCGAATCACGAAACCGCACCTCATGCTTGGTTGGATGCACATTGACATCGACTTGATCAGGCTCGATCTCGAAGTACAGGACATATGCAGGATGTCGCCCGTGAAATAGGACATCCCGAAAAGCCTGTCGTAGCGCATGACTCACCAATTTGTCACGGATAATACGACCGTTCACGAAAAAGTACTGCAAGTCAGCTTGGGCCCTGTTGAAGGTTGGACGCGCTACCCACCCCGTTAAACGCAAGCCAACCACCTCCGCATTCACTTCAAGCGCAGCATCCATGAAGGGCCTACCGAGCAGGGTTGTCACCCGCTCTCGGGCACCGCTTAAATCAGAACAAGGGGACAAACTTCGCACTGCTCGACCCTGGTTTGATAATCGAAAACCCACATCAAAGCGACTCAGTGCCGCACGGATAAACACAGTCTCTAGATGTCCAAACTCTGTTTTTTCTGCTTTTAGAAACTTGCGACGAGCCGGTGTATTAAAGAATAAATCACGGACATCAACGGTTGTTCCCACGGGATGCGCACAGGGCGTCACTTCAGGGCGCATATCCCGCCCTTCGACAGAAACCATGGCTGCAGTGGCATGAGCAACAGCTGAGTACAACTCCAAACGCGAGACGGACGCAATCGATGCGAGAGCCTCACCCCGGAATCCGAGGGTCGCAACTGCCTCTAGATCATCCAAATCCTGAATCTTACTCGTCGCGTGCCGAGACAAGGCGAGCGGCAATTCACTGGCTGGAATCCCTTCGCCATCGTCGCGAACCCGAATCCGTCCGACACCACCTGCCTCAACCTCCACGTCAATGCGCGTTGCCCCTGCATCAAGCGCATTTTCCAATAATTCTTTAAGGACACTCGCAGGACGCTCAACCACCTCGCCTGCGGCAATCTGATTAGCAAGTCGAGGCGACAAGATAGCGATTGGCCGCACCTTAGGCTCCATCAATCTGAATGTGCTCCAGCGTCATCACTGTATCCATGACGGCTCGCGCGTGATCCCAGTACCCGTCAGGACAGTGCACAGACGCGTCCTTCAGAAGGGCAAAGAAGGCTTGGGTACGCTCCTGTTCTATCCGCGCAGCAACAGGTCCTTTCCCCTCCTGCTTAATCACCACCATGGCATCCAAAATATCCGCCAACTTCACGCAGTAATACACGTGTGGACGAGACTCGATGGCAAAGTGCTCACGCTCGGCCGCATCTGGACAAATGGCTGCTTCCAGTTGATCAATCGGGCTCTCACCCCGAGGGAACACTGCCTTCAACTGGCGTTTAATCGGGGATGGCATGTCGCCTGTAACGACTTCAGACAAGTCGTGCATCAGCGCCAGCTCGTATAACAGTACTTGATCTTCAGAAGACATCTGAGGATAGACGCGGGAGGCAAATTCACGGGCATACAACGCCACCAACGCACTGTGTTCAGCCACTGACGGATAGCGATGGCAATTCACCGAGTGCCAGCGCGTGACTGTCCCAGCAAAGGGCAGGTTCCGAATGTCGTAACGCATGGGTTCCATGGAATATCCTAGGGCCGCACCGGCACCTGTAATTGCTGACCCAACCGGATGACATCCGAATTCAGATCATTGAGCTCTTTGAGTGCATTGACGGTCAACCCATAGCGATTGGCAATCTCTGACAGGGTGTCGCCGCGCTTGACTTCAATGGTCATCAACCGACCTTCTTGTTGCTTTCGCCAAAATAAATAGGTATTCGCCGGTGGGTTTCGTTCGAAATAGGCTCGGATACCTAAATAGACAGCCTCAGCAATGCGATCTTGCTCACGTACGTTTGAGAGCCTCTTCGCATCCTGCTGGTTCGATAAGAATCCCGTCTCAACCAGTAGGGACGGAATATCTGGACTGCGCAACACAACGAAGTTGGCAAGGCCTAACTCCTTTTTATGGACACGTCCAACCCGTGATAGATTGGCAAGCAATCCGTCTCCCGCCTGCATACTGATGCGAATCGCAGATTCCATCGACATATTCAACAGCACTTGTCGGGTCTCGTCGTCCACATCGCCAAGATCGACACCGCCAGCTAAATCTGCTGAATTCTCTTGGTTCTGCAGCCACCTTGACAGCTCTGAGTTCGCACCCCGCAAAGACAGGGCGTAGACACCAGCACCTCTCACCGAGCGATTTTTTGGAAACGAGTCCGCATGAATCGAGACAAAAAAGTCAGCGCCTGCATCACGCGCCAATTTCGGGCGGTCACTGAGCCGAATAAAACGATCATCAGACCGCGTTAGAACCGCACGAAAACCCGGCTCTTTTTGGAATCGCGCTGCAATTTGTTTGGAAATCTGTAGCACAACCTCCTTTTCGATCACCCCATAACTGGACGCGCCGGGATCTTTTCCACCATGGCCAGGGTCAATTGCAATGACGATATCGCGCTTTTGGACGGGTGGCTCTGGTGCACTGGTCGGTTCGATCGCTTGTCGTTCCCCCGCCACATAACCAATGATATCAACCACCAAACGATGCGGATTGCCTGCAGTCGGGGTAAGCGCAAAGACGTTCGTTCGGTACTTTGCCGCCAAATCAAACACCAGTCTGGATCCAGACTGCCGCACCGATGTCCGGACCCGAGTGACGCGGGTATCAGACCATCGTGTGAGCGCCTCTAAACTGCCTGCATCCAAGTTCGTGACATCAACCACCAATCGCTCCGGATTCGCGAGGGAGAGAACGTTCAGTGTCGGCGCACCTGACAGACCTAAGACGAGACGCGTACTATCCTGATCCGCAGAAGAGCGAACCTCGAGCAAGCGAAGTGCATGCGCAGACGAAGAGAACGCAAAAAGTACAGAAAAGAGCACGCGCCACATCATACGAATGCCTCTGGATTTATCTCTTTGAGCCACCGTTCACCCTGCTCCGTTCTCGCGTCGATCCAACAAAAACGACCCGGATCCTGCCAAATCAAGTGAATTTCAAGATCCGCTGGGGGCAGCACTGCGCCTGCACGCTCAGGCCACTCAACCAACACACCCTGTCCCGCCAAAATATCGCGAAAGCCAACAAACTCAAGTTCTTCAGGGTCCGCCAAACGATATAGATCAAGATGAGAGATCGTCATCTTCTTCGTGATTTGATAGGTCTCGCAGAGTGTGTAGGTCGGGCTTGGGATGGCTTCCTTGACGCCGAGCTTTTTCAGAAAGGCGCGCGCGAGATGACTCTTCCCTGCGCCAAGTTCACCACTCAAGGTGACTAAAAACGGGGTCGCAGGACACGACTTTGCCAATGCCCTTCCGAGCTTTCGGGTCGACTCTTCCGTCGGCAGGGGAAATCGCATAAGGAGGTCCAATGACTCGCTCTCTGGTAGTGTACCGGCCATGGCGAACTCTTGGCATCCTGAATCACATTTTCTGGACGATCTGCGATCGCAAGCAGCAACCCTTGGCTTTGCCAAGATAGGGATCACGGCACCCGATGTCAGTGCGCACCGCGACTATCTTGAGGCATGGCTTGAGGCCGGTTTTGCGGGTGATATGCAATGGATGGCAACACACGCCAACCTGCGTAAAGATCCAGGTGCACTGCAGCCGGGAGTCCGCTCAGTGATCTCGGTGCGCTTGGACTATTTACCCGATGACCACCAATCTGAGACGGTCTTGTCTGATCCAAGCAAAGGATACATCGCGCGGTATGCCTTGGGTCGCGATTACCACAAGGTCTTTCGTAAACGACTGAAAACTCTGGCTGAGTGGATACACACCACCATTGCACCCCACGGTTACCGAGTTTTCACCGACTCCGCCCCCGTGCTTGAAAAGCATCTTGCTGAACAAGCAGGTCTGGGTTGGATCGGAAAGCACACCCTGCTGCTGAGCAAAGAAACCGGAAGCTACTTTTTCTTGGGTGAGATCCTCACCGATTTACCTTTGCCAACGGTGGCACCCGATGACCTTGAAAAACCACGCTGTGGGAGTTGCCAAGCCTGCATCACAGTATGCCCAACCAATGCAATCGTCGCGCCTTACCAACTGGATGCACGACGCTGCATCAGCTATCTCACCATCGAGCTCAAAACCAGTATTCCCCTAGAACTCCGCCCACTCATTGGCAATCGAATATTTGGCTGTGATGACTGCCAACTGGTTTGCCCGTGGAACAAATATGCCGCCGTCGGTGATCCCGCCTTTGCGGCTCGAGCAGCTCTGATTGCACCGAGTCTGACAACGCTCATGGCATGGACAGAAGAGGAGTTCCTCACCCAGACCGAAGGTTCTCCCTTACGCCGAGCAGGTTACTGGCAGTTTTTGAGAAATGTTGCCGTCGGTCTCGGTAATGGTCCAGCAACCCAAGATGCGCTCGCCGCTCTACTCAGCCGTATCCCTTCTGGCAATGACATGGTGGATGAACATATCCAATGGGCAGTTGATCAACTCACTCAGCAGGGAGTCGAAGGAAGGTCGCGCGATAATGCGCAAGTTCAGCGATCGAATCCTTGATATCTGCCATTGCTAAATGCGTCCCAGCTTTTTGCACGCCATCCGCTACTGCGGGATTCCAACGTTTGGCCAACTCTTTAAGCGTCGATACATCGAGATTTCGGTAGTGGAAAAATGCCTCCAACTCAGGCATGTAGCGAGCGAGAAAGCGGCGGTCTTGGCAAATACTGTTCCCACACATGGGTGACTGGCGAGGGTCGAGATAGTCAGCTAAAAACGCCACTGTCGCCGCTTCTGCATCAGCCTCAGAGACCCGTGATGCTCGTACGCGCTCGGTTAAGCCTGATCGGCCATGTTGATTGGTATTCCACGCATCCATCGCCGCGAGCCTGGTATCGTCTTGATGAATCGCAAACACAGGACCCTCCGCAATCACCTGTAGATCCTTATCAGTCACCACCGTCGCGATTTCGATAATGCGATCCTGCTCCGGAGCGAGGCCCGTCATTTCTAAATCAATCCAAATTAGATTCTCTGCGTGCTTCATACCGTCACATCCGTAAAGCTAAGTCCATCTGCAAGCTGAGCAAACCCCATCCGAGCACAAAACAGACGATCTACCCCAAGTGCAATACCATACGAAGGCGGAAGTCCTGCGTCTACTGCGGCCAATAATGCATGATCTGTGGGAACCGCGGGTCGTTGTAGTTCAGTACGTCGATGTTGATCCAGTTCTGCACGCGCGCGCTGCTCCCGAGGATCGACGAGTTCGTCGTACCCGTTGGCTATTTCGATGCCTTGCAAGTACCACTCGACCCGCAAGCACACCTGGTCATCATCTTGCCGAATCGTTCGAGACATGGCCGCTTGAGCCGCGGGAAAGTGTGTCACTAAGAGATTGTCACACAAGGGTTCACACCCGGTAGAAAAGAGCAGATTGAGGGCAAGATCAAGGCTTCCATCAGTCCAATGCGGATCAATCTCAGCACGAATTAAGGCATTGGCTGCCGGCTCCGTCATCTGATGTGGATTACGCCCATAGACCGACTCAAACAGCGATCGATAGGTTTGTACCTCGGGCTGCCCAAACCCGAGCTCTCGCGAAAATCGTTGCAATGCCTCACACAACGCCGCAAAGCCCGCATGCGGTTGATACCATTCCAGCAGTGTGAACTCTGGGTTATGCATCACCCCTCGTGGCTCTGCACGATAGGCACGGGCCAACGTAAAAATTGGCTGCCCATCACGGGCAAGTAACCGTTTGAGGTAGGACTCGGGTGAGGTCAGCAGATACAAGGCCGGCATTTGCGCCCCTGGGGAGCGCACTTCAAAACTATCCAACCAGGGGTCTGATGCTGGTGCCAAAGCGATCGCAGGCACCTCAACTTCAAGATAGCCAAGCTTGTTAAACCAGGCTCGGATCTCTGCCAAGAATGCCGCCCTCGCGTGCAGCGCTGACAGGGCGGCCGATGGCCGCCACGTCACTTGCGGCTCGCGCGCGAGACGTACTCACCACTGCGGGTATCTACACGCAACATTTCGCCTTCTTCGATAAACAATGGCACGTTCACCATCGCTCCAGTCGAGAGTTTGGCAGGCTTTGATCCGCCCTGTGCAGTATCACCCTTCACGCCGGGATCAGTCTCGATGACTTCCAATTCAATATGGTTAGGAGGTGAGACCGCCAAAGGCGTCCCATTGAACAAAGTCACAATGTACGACTCTTGTTCCTTTAACCACTTGACTGTCTCACCTACCGCGGAGGGATCTGCTGCATGCTGCTCGAATGATCCGTCAGTCATCATGAAGTGATAAAACTCACCGTCTCCATAGAGATACTCCATGTCGAGATCAATCACATCAGCCGCTTCAACGGTATCACCTGACTTAAAGGTGCGTTCCCATACACGACCGGTTTTTAAATTCTTCAACCGGACGCGATTAAATGCCTGGCCCTTACCAGGCTTCACGAACTCATTGTCGATGATCGAACACGGGTCACCATCCAACAAGACTTTGACGCCTGATTTAAACTCGTTGGTTGAATAGGTCGCCATGGAATTACTCTCCAGTCACCGTCACAACAATGGTTGTCATCACATCGGCATGTAACTGCACGGTCACGTCATGGTTCCCAATCATCCGCAATGGGCCTTCAGGAAGGCGCACTTCAGACTTATCGAGCGTAATTCCTTGTGCACTGGCCGCTTCCGCGATATCCCGCGTACCAATCGAGCCAAATAGCTTCCCTTCATCTCCCGCTTTCGCAGTGACTACCACGCTCTTACCACTGAGTGCATCAGCGCGTGCGGTCGCAGCATCCAACAACCCTTGTTGGGCTTGTTCTAACTCAGCGCGACGCGCCTCAAACTCAGCCACATTGGTGTCAGTCGCTAACACAGCTTTCCCCTGGGGAAGCAAAAAGTTCCGAGCGTAGCCGCCCTTCACCACGACCCGATCACCCAAACTACCCAGCCGACCTACTTTTTCTAACAGAATTACATCCATTTACTCATCCTCATCAATCGGGGGTTCTTGACGTGCGCGTGTCCGAAAATCAACAAACGCGTCAATCACCGCCAGTAATGCCAATAACAGCAACAAATAAGGCGTGAAAAATAACAACGCCGCATAAAACATAATCAGGATTGATTTCGACTGGCGTATCGCTGTCAATCCATGTACCAAACCAATCCCCACAAACATCAGCGGTAACGCTGCCGTTGGCGAGAAACGCAATAACCACGGGTCGACCAAAAATCCAGCCAACGCCACCAAAAAACAGCCCGCAGACCAGGATACTGGCAGACGCAGCGCCTCAAGTTCGGACTTAAATCCACCCGGATTAAATGCACGCGCTTGCATGGCGCGCGCAAACACCAAGGCCAACAACGCACTCACCAGATACACAAAGCTCAGTGCACCGACTGATAGCGCACCTAACCACGCATCAATCGTCTCTGAACCCACCCCGAAAGCCGCCAGTTGCTCTGGCGTTGCAATCACCTGTTTGATGATCACAACCAACGCTTTCAAAGTGTCGGCGTATACCGCATCCACCAACAGCACTAAGACCAAGCCCGTTAAGGCCATGGCCTGCAAGGTGGCTGTCCAACTCAGGGTACTGTGGAGCACCATCGCAAATCCGACCGTGATGACCAATACGATCAGCATGGTCGGGTCTTGGCCCACAAAAGCGCTGGCAACCGCAACTGCCAGTGGCAGACCGATCACCCAGCGTAACCCCGATAGGCCCTTTCTGAGCATAAATAGCGCCACCACAGACGCACCCACCCAAGAGACAAGCGGCATCACGAGCAATACCGATGCGATCAATGCTGCTCGTAGCTCAGATGCGATTAAAAACTGTGCCAGGCGTGCCATGGCCAGTTGCCCCTTAGTTGTCGTGCGCGTCCGTGTAAGGCAGCAACGCAATGTAGCGCGCGCGCTTGATTGCAGTTGCCAGCTGGCGTTGGTACTTCGAACTGGTCCCAGTAATCCGAGACGGCACGATCTTGCCCGTCTCAGTGATGTACTGCTTCAGTGTATCCAGATCTTTGTAGTCGATTTCTTTGACGTTTTCTGCGGAAAAGCGGCAGAACTTACGACGACGGAAAAAACGTGACATGGTTCGCCTCCTTATTCAGCGGTTTCAATTTCATCGGTCACTTCATCTGCATCAGCGCTGTCATCTGACTCGCTCACAACAGACTCATCGTCACGATCACGGCGGCGTTCGCCACGGTCGCGATCTTGACGACTTTCAGCCGCTTTAATTGGGGAAATTTCAAGGACAGCTTCATCACGCTTAATCACAAGATTGCGTAAGACCGCATCGTTGAAACGGAATGTGGTGGTGAGTTCTTCAAGGACTGCAACAGAACATTCAATGTTCCAGAGCACGTAGTGTGCTTTATGCAGATCGTTGATGGGATACGCAAGCTGACGGCGCCCCCAGTCTTCAAAGCGATGGACTGAACCACCATCTTCGGTCACGGTGTTGGTGTAGCGCTCCAGCATGGCTGGAACCTGTTCTGACTGATCCGGATGAAACAGCAAAACGATCTCGTAATGGTTCACGTTGGCTCCTTACGGGTTTCATCGTCCAGCCAATCCGGACGACAAGGAGTCTGCATCACGACATGAAGCGAAATGCAGGGCGCGCGAGTCTAATCGACCCACGGCCCCAATGCAACGCGTTGACCCGACCTAGCTGTCTAAGTCGTAGCGGTCTTGCTCCTCGTCATCCTCAGCGCTGGTCGGCAACTTGATGTTGCGTGCTGGGACGACCGTGGAAATCGCATGCTTGTACACCATCTGACTCACCGTGTTTTTTAACAACACGACGAACTGATCAAATGACTCAATTTGACCCTGCAATTTGATTCCATTGACCAAGAAAATGGACACCGGAACGCGTTCCTTGCGCAAGATGTTCAAAAAAGGGTCTTGTAGTGAATGCCCCTTCGACATAATTACCTCCCGATACCGGACAGGTCGTGAAGCCAAACTCATCCAGAGCGGCCTCCAATGCAGGCGAACCTACGACTGTCGTTGTATACGTTGTTTGTTGTTGTTTCGTTCGGGCAGTATATTGCCCCTGCACATTAAGATACACCAAAAGGTGTATTTACGATGATCGTTTGTTCACGGTCGGGCCCTGTGCTGACAATATCGATGGGTGCACCAACGAGTGCCTCAAGCCTTGCCACATAGGCTTTTGCGGCCGCTGGCATCGCTGCAAAATCAGTCACGCCGAAAGTTGTACCATGCCATCCTGGCATGCTGTTGTAGACCGGTGTCGCCGTTGCAAAGGCATCTCCCCCAGGCAAATAGTCGACTTCAGTGCCATCTGCCAATCGATAAGCCACGCAAATCTTCACCTCATCCAGCCCGTCCAAAACATCAAGCTTCGTTAAGCAGATTCCACTGATTGAGTTGACTTCAATCGCATGACGTACAGCGACCGCATCAAACCACCCACAACGACGTTTCCGCCCAGTGGTCGTTCCAACCTCCTGACCCTTGATCGCGAGATGCTCACCCACTGCATCGAACAGTTCGGTAGGCATTGGGCCAGAACCGACCCGAGTCGCATACGCTTTGGTGATCCCTAAGATGCTATCAATATAACGTGGGCCTAATCCCGATCCAGTCGCGACCCCACCGGCTGTGGTATTCGAACTCGTCACAAACGGATAGGTTCCATGATCAATGTCCAACAAGCTCCCTTGCGCACCCTCGAACAGCATGCGACGACCATCGCGACGCGCACGATGAATCAGAGCAACCGTATCGACGATGGCAGACCGGAAATAGGAGATCGCCTCCAAGGTCTCTGCAATCATTGCATCCACATTGACTGGCTCGACCTTGTAGAAGTGCTCCAACATAAAGTTGTGGTAGGCCATTAATTCGTGGGCCTTCTCTGCGAACCTCACTGGGTCGAGCGCATCGGCAACTCGCAATCCGCGGCGAGAGACTTTGTCCTCATAGGCAGGACCAATACCCCGACCGGTAGTCCCAATTTTGGCATCGCCCCGAGCAAGTTCACGGGCCTGATCCAAGGCCACGTGGACCTGCATGATCAGCGGACAGTTGGTACTGACTGCCAAACGATCAACGACACGGTGGCCGCGCGCTTCTAACATTTTAATTTCTTTGACAAGCGCAATAGGTGACAACACCACGCCATTGCCGATTACACAGCGCACATGAGGGCGCAAAATACCGGAAGGGATCAAGTGAAGCGCGGTTTTCTCGCCATTCACCACCAAGGTGTGGCCGGCGTTATGGCCGCCTTGATAGCGAATCACGAAGTCCACTTGCTCGGTCAGTAGATCGACAATCTTGCCTTTCCCCTCGTCGCCCCACTGGCTTCCCAGCACGACGATGCTTTGATGTGTTGTCATGACGCCCTTTGTCCTCGTTGACGGACCAACGTTTTTAAATCGCAGCTAAAACCCGTTGCTGGGCGCGCGCGCCCAAAGGCTTCCCCCACATGATCGTAGCGTCCGCCACGAACCAAGAGCTGGTCTGTCTCTAATGCATAGATTCCAAAGACCAGTCCAGTGTGATAGTGAAACCCATGCGTCTCACCCAAATCCACGTACCACTGGACATCTGTCACCTGCACTGCATCGCGAACGGCACTCATCTCTTTCGCCTGCGAAACAGCACCAAGTCGCTCGATGGCGTCATGGCGACTCAGTACCGCATCCAAATCACCATAGGCATCTGCAAGCTCAATCAACGAAGGTTGAGTCATCGCAAACTCAGCAAGCGCTGACCGGTCTTTGCGGGCTAAGCGACTCAGACATGCCGCTGCAGTGGATGGATCCATCTCGTCGAGCAAGGCCTTCAGGACCCCTGCATGCCCCACATCAATCAACAATGGACCGTCCACAAATAAGCGCACCGTGTCCAAAGCCAACTGCATGACCTCGATGTCTGCATCCAAGCCGGCATGGCCAAACACTTCGGCACCAAGTTGCACTGGAGCGCGCGATGAGTCAGTTGCTGACGCGCTTGCACGTAATACGCTCCCGCAATAACACAGGCGGGTGACGCCCGGCTCGTTTAAGGAGTGCGCATCAATACGAGCAGCCTGAGGGGTCATATCAGGGCGGATACCCATCAGCCGTCCCGAGACACGATCCGTCACTGTCATCACCTGATCCACGAGGTCATAACCCACCCCGATGGTTAAGCTCTCAAGGTATTCCACCATAGGCGGCATGATCAGCCCGAACTCCCGGGCTCGAAACAAGTCAAGCGCCGCACGGCGGGCATCTTCAATTGCCCACGCTTCAGCGGGGAGACATTCCTCCATCCCGTCTGGGAGTATCCAACTAGGCCGTGTCACCTGAAATCCTACCTATTAGCCAAAGCGCGAAAGTGTACATCAAACCTTGGAGGACTCACCATCACGTGCCAGCCACGGGTGGACCAAATAGGACAATGCACTGAGATCAGCGTGATCCAGCCGAAGTGGCGCAGCCTCCCGGACAGCAGGCTTCGCCCGAAATGCCACACCGGCGCTCGCCGCCTGCAACATCGGAATATCGTTGGCGCCATCACCCACCGCCATGACGTGCGATCGTGACAATCCAAATCGATGCTGGGATGTGTTGAGAAAATTTGCCTTGTAAGCGCCATCGACAATCGGAGGAACAACGACGCCAGTCAACATCCCATCGGTGCACTGTAACTGATTCGAGTGCACAGCATCCACGCCCAAGCGCTGCCCAAGTTGATCGGCGAAAAACGAAAATCCGCCCGAACAAATCGCGCGATAAACCCCTGCATCTGCGAGATTCCGCATCAGACTCTCTGCCCCAGGCATCAGCCGCAAGCTGTCATAAATTGGCTGTAATCTGGCCTCAGACAATCCT